>UMLO01050106.1_pt1 | contig 37466 bp, 29 predicted proteins | sample 1966551 | NCBI WGS metagenome assembly UMLO01 (sample SAMEA4836201, study PRJEB28245) | human gut metagenome | biome: gut microbiome; material: fecal sample | place: Denmark | collected 2008
TTCTGAAAAGCGTAGTAGATGAAATAAACAAGATAGACCCACAAAAATTCAATGACCACGATCTTATAGGACGTGTATATGAGTATTTTTTGCAGGCTTTTTCCATCAACGCAGACAAAGAGGAAGGGGAATTTTACACTCCGCATTCTATTGTAGAGCTTATCGCCTCTCTTATTGAACCTTTTGACGGAACGGTATATGACCCTTGTTGCGGTTCCGGAGGTATGTTTGTCCAAGCTGCAAAGTTCATAGAGGCTCACGGCGGAAACACTAAAGCTGTCAATGTCTATGGGCAGGAGTCTGAGCCGGCAACCTATCGACTTGCAAAGATGAACCTGGCTATCCGAGGCATCTCTTACCATTTAGGTGATAAAGCCGTGTCCACATTCTCCGATGACCAGCACAAGGAACTTAAGTTTGATTATATCATGGCGAATCCGCCGTTCAATTTGAAGAAATATGCCGAATACGGAGGTTTTGAAACCGATCCTCGCTGGCAAGGTTATGGAGTGCCTCCTACCAGCAATGCCAACTATGCGTGGATTCTTCATATTCTTAACAAATTGAATGTCAGTCGTGGAATAGCGGGCTTCCTACTTGCTAATGGGGCTTTGGATGACAGCGATACGCAGGAAATACGTAAACAGTTAATCGAAAGCGACAAAGTGGAGGCTATTATCGTTTTGCCGCGAAACATGTTCTATTCTACTGATATATCCGTCACTCTTTGGATATTGAACAACAACAAAAAAGGCGGGCCGTGGCATGGAAGGCAACTTCGCAATCGTACAGGTGAGATTTTGTTCATTGACTTGCGGACTTGGAATAGCAACATATACGAAAAGAAATATGTCCGTTTGTCAGAAACGGCAATAGACAGAGTGCGTCAAATATACTTCAACTGGCAAACTGAGAATTTTGTCGAATATGCAGAGCCAGAATTATATTATGCTGCGCATCGTGACGAAATCCAAGAAAAGGGATATTCTCTTGTGCCCTCCAGATATATTGAGTTTATAGATCATGATACGGAAATAGACTATAAGTCTGCACTTTCAGAAATGAGTCATAAATTTGATGTGCTGAAGAAAAGATGGGATGACAACGAAGCAGAACTTGTAAACGCTTTCAAAGTTTTAGGTTATGGAAAAGAATGAATTGCAACAGAATATGGCGACAGATAAACTCGTTTCTGATATTCATAATATCATCGAGCAAGGCCGTCAACAGGCATACGCGGCAGCCAATCAGATTGCGGTACTTACTTATTGGCACATTGGACGGCGAATAGTGGAAGAAGAACTGCATGGAGAAGCTCGTGCGCAATATGGTACCCGGCTGATTAAAACTTTGTCAGAGCAATTAGTTCCTAAATACGGCAGTACATTCAGCAAGCGCAACTTAGACTATTTTCGTCAATTTTATTTGTGCTTCAGCGACTTGGAGATTGTGAACACGCGTGTTCACAATCTGTCATGGTCACATTTCCGCTCGATTATACAGGTTGCTGACCCTAAGGCCAGAGAATGGTATGTAAAAGAGGCTTCGGAACAGATGTGGAGTGTGAGAACACTCAACCGAAACATCGGCACACAATACTATGGTCGCCGTATGGCTTGCGTAAGGGAGGGGTTAGCATTGCCTGCTCCAGATGTCGAAGCAAATGATCCACTGGAATATATAAAAAGCCCGGTGGTTGCCGAGTTTTTAGGTTTTCGCAAGGATTGCAAATATGACGAGAGCCAGTTGGAGCAAGCCTTAATAGATCATCTGCAACAATTTATCATGGAATTGGGACGTGGATTTGCTTTTGTCGATAGACAGAAACATATTTCTACGGACACAGGTGATTTTTACATCGACCTTGTATTCTATAACATCAAGCTCAAACGCTACGTGTTGTTGGAACTTAAAACACACCCTCTTACACATGCAGACGTGGGGCAGTTGGATATGTATGTTAGGATGTACGATGACCTTGTAAAAGACGATAGTGATAATCCTACAATAGGCATACTGCTTTGCACCGAGACCGATAAGGTCTTGGCAAAATACTCCGTACTTAACGGTAGCGAGCAACTTTTTGCCGCCAAATATATGGCTTATATGCCGACGGAGGAAGAACTGCGCCGGGAGATAGAGCAGCAAAAACGTTTCTTTCTGGAACAACATGGAAAGGAGGAGTGATAGGATGGCTGGTAATGTAAAATGGGTTAGGTTGGGAGATTATATTTCTCCAAGACGTGAGAATAACTCTTCACTCAAATATGGTATTGACCTTATTGAAGGAGTGAACAGCGATGGTGAGTTTCAACCGACTAAGGCTCTCACTGACAACATTAATCTAAAGCCTTATAAGGTTGTTAGGCATGGCGATATAGTCTATAATCCATCAAGATTGAATATAGGTTCTTTGGCTTATAGAACAGGAGACATGTGCATTGTTTCTCATCTGTATCAAGTGTTTTACATAAAAGAGAAATACCAATCAAGATTATCTGCGGAGTTTTTAACTCTCTATCTTAGACGAAATGAATTCTATAGATATGTGGATTATGATAATTTTGGTAGTCAAAGAGCAGAATACAATCTGCGTAAATTGAGTGAGTTACTTATTCCACTACCATCTCCAGACGAGCAACAGAAAGTTGTGAATGCGTGGAAAGCATTCCGGGAAATCAAAGAACAAAACGAGACTAAGGCTGCTCCGCTTATGCAGGTCTGCCAAAGCTATATTCAGGAATTGAAGCAAAAATATCCATTGCAGGAAATCGGACCGTACATTGAAGAATATGATGAAAGGAATTCTGATGAAATATATTGTCTTGATGATGTAAGAGGTATTAGCATAGAAAAGAAGATTATAGACACAAAAGCAAATATGGATGGGGTCAAATTAACTCCATATAAGATTTTTAAGACAAATACTTTTTGCTATGTAACAATAACATCTCGTAATGGAGAAAAAATTACATTGGCATTAAACAACAATAATAACAATCACATTGTATCATCATCATATATAACGTTTGACATTAATAAAAAGGAAAAGATTCTACCGAAATTCTTATATCTATGGTTCTGTCGTCCTGAATTTGACCGTTACGCCCGTTTTAACTCATGGGGAAGTGCGCGTGAAGCATTCTCCTTTGAAGATATGAAACGTTGCAAAATACCTCTTCCTCCAATTGACGTTCAACGTGCAATCGTCAATATATACAAATGTGCAAACGAAGCCAAGCAAATAGCCGAAGAAGCCGACAGGCTTTCTCGTGAGGTCTGTCCGGCATTGCTTCAACATGTCATACATTCTTAAACAGCAGTGATTATGGCAAACAAAGGGAAATATTACGAAAGCCAGTTCGAGGAGGCAACTATTGAGCTTCTTCGCGAATCGCATTGGCTATATACATTCGGCGATGATATTCACCGAAAATATGCAGACCCACTCATCGAAGATGACCTCAGGAGTTTTCTTACCAAACAATATAGAGACAATAATCTGACATCCCCAGAGATTGATGGCATTGTTGCCAATCTGCGCAATACAGGCGGACAGAATGATTATCATGCCCTTCGTAATATATTCCTGCTCTATCGCGATGGTTATGATTTTGTATATAGTGATGGTAGAGATAATCCGTTCCGTTTGGAATATATCGACTTCGAGCATCCCGACCATAATATTTTCCGTTGTGTCAATCAGTTTGTCATGGAGCAAGGCCGTGAGAATCGTCGTCCGGATATCCTGCTTTTCATAAACGGCATACCCGTTTGTATCATCGAACTGAAAAATCCGACTAATCAGAATGCAACTATACGTGATGCACATACGCAGATTTGTACGCGCTACATGAGGGATATACCGTCTCTGTTGAAATATTGCGCTTTGGCGGTAATCAGTGACGGGGCAAAGAATGCTTTGGGTTCTACCTATACGCCATTCGAATTTTTCTATGAATGGAAGAAGATAAATAATGAAGGCAAAGCCGGAAAAGGTCTTGACACACTTCGTACACTCATTCGTGGGGCCTTGTCACCGGAACGTATATTGGAGATATTGCGAGATTATGTCTATTTCCCTGATCCGACAAAGGAAGACGACACGACCGAAATTGTATGCCGATACCCGCAGTTTTTTGCCACCCGCAAACTGCGGGACAATATCCTTGACCATTTGCGTTCTGTCGGAGGTGATGGAAAAGGCGGTACATATTTCGGAGCTACAGGATGCGGAAAAACCTATACAATGCTTTTCCTTGCCCGTCAATTAGTTCTACGCTGTAAGAAACAACTGGGCAGTCCGACTATCCTTGTCATAGTAGACAGGGAGGATTTGGAGACACAAACCGGAAAACTATTCCGTCGCTCGAAACAGTATCTTGAGGACGAAGCTGTAAAGGTATTTGAGACAAGGAAAGAACTTGCTGAAGAGATGCGTATGCGCAAAACAGGAGGAGTCTATATCACCACTATCCAGAAATTTGCAGAAACGACAGGATTACTGACAGATCGTTCCAATGTCATCTGTTTGAGTGATGAAGCTCATCGTTCCCAAAATAATATCGGATCGAAACTCTCCATACAAACCGAAGGGGATACTGATAAGATAGGTGCGAAAATCACATACGGTTTTGCCAAGTATCTACGAGATGCATTACCGAATGCTACTTATGTCGGTTTTACCGGAACCCCTATTGACGAAACCATACATGTGTTTGGTAAGGTGGTAGATCAATATACGATGAAGGAATCAGAAGAGGACGAAATAACCGTTCCAATCAAATATGATCCTCGGTTGGCTCGTGTGTTTCTCAATAAAGAACAGGCAGATAAAGTAGAAGAGTATTATCGTCTGTGTGCAGACGAAGGGGCAACACCAGAGGATATAGCAAAGAGCAAGGTGGCCATGTCCAGTATGGAGGTGATTATTGGTGATGAAGATGTCCTGAGTCGTGTCGCCAAAGACATTATCGAAGATTACAAACGCCGTACAGAAACGACCGACCGTCTGCAAAAGGCCATGATTACCTGTGCAGACCGCAAAATAGCATTCCGACTGTATAAAATTATGCGGAAGTTGCAGCCTGACTGGTTTGAGAAGAGGAAAGCATTGAACGAATTTATATTGACTGCAGACGAAAAGGAAAAACTCAGTGACATCGCTTTTGTCAATATGGTCATGACACGTGACAAAGATGATGAAAAGGAACTTTACAATCTGCTTGGCGATAAGGAATATCGTAAGTTTCTCGATGCAGAGTTTAAATCAGAAAAATCGAATTTTCATATCTCCATCAATGTAGATATGTGGATTACGGGATTTGATGTGCCTTGTCTTACGATGCTTTATAATGACAAACCGCTATCGAAACATACGCTTATTCAGACTATTTCGCGTGTAAACCGTAAATTCGGTACAAAAGAGTGTGGTTTTATCATCGACTATATAGGCATTCGGGAGGAGATGAAGAAAGCCATGAAAAAATACGGTAGCGAAGTCGGACCTCAGGAGGATTTAGAAGTTGCACATGAAGTATTACAAAACGAATTGCAACTATTGCAAGAGAAATTGTCCGGACTGGTCTTTGACCGTTTCTTTGGGAATAATGACCTTGCCCGGCTTCAGTTCATTCAAGAAGCGGCTGAATATATCCTTGCCAACAGTGTGGAACGGAAAGGAGAGGTGTCCTTCCTTAAACTTTTCAGGGAACATGTCAAACGCCTGCGCTCTGCCTATAATATCTGTAATCCTGCCGGCATTCTGACAGAAGATGAAGTCGTATGGAGCCAATGTTTCATGGGCGTCTGCTCATATGTGAATAAAATGACCGCTACAGAACATGACACAGAAAGCATGAATCGGCATGTAGAACAGTTGGTTCAAGAAGCAATCCTAGTCAGCGGAGTAGAACGGGTAATGAATGAAGGTATTGAAGAAAATATTTTCAGCGATTCATTTTCTAAAGAGGTGGATGAAATAAAGATGCCATTCACCAAGTTCCAGATTCTCTGCAAACTTGTCGCTAAAGCCATCAAAACATACAGCCGGACAAATAAGATACAGGCCGAGTATTTCCAAAAGATGCTTGAAGATACCATAGATGCCTATAACACACGGAACAAGCTGACATTTACCAACGAAGTGACACAGAACGTAGTGAATGATGTATGCGACATCGTTTCATATAAAATCAATGGACTCTCGAACAAGTTGATGAGTATACTGAAAGACCTAAAAGCTGATAGTGAAAAATTCAAAGTTTTGGGTATCACTTTCGAGGAGAAAGCATTTTTTGATGTTCTTGTCGAAGTTCGTGACAAACACAGCTTTGAATATGCGGATGATCGCTGCATTGAATTGGCTAAGAAAATAAAAGCTCTGATAGACGACACTGCCATCTATGCCGACTGGCTGAACAACGATAATCTCAAAAGTAAACTTGCTAGCCAGCTCACATATCTCCTCTACAAAGAAGGCTATCCTCCTCAGTGGGACGAAGAAGTCTTCCAGAAAGTTTTGGAACAGGTGGAGAATTATAAAAAATATGAATAATAACCGGTTGGCGGAACGGATATTTGGGGCGATGGAGAAAATATCAATTCTACACAAACAAATACACGTCCTAAAGAATATGCGGCACCGGAAGCCGGTGGTTGGTATGAGGCGAATCCGACTCCGCAAATCATGGATTATTTTTTTACAGGAAAAAGACAAAGACGGCAATTTTGATTATCGTGCCCGTACTTCGGTCGCTTGGGACTGGGAAGGATGTACATATTATCTGAAACCGTTTAGATAAAGGTTTGCTGCGGACAGATGGAACACGTATTGGATATTGAAATACCAGAATTGGAATACGCAGGAATCAGAACCTTCACCTCCTATGTCCTGTATCAATGAACGTGCTGTCCGTTATGCTGATGTGATATTGTTGCTTGCAGAATCTTATCTGCGTGGCAAACAGGACTTGCCGATTGCTATCAGTTACTCAGTTTTTAACTGACATATTGCCGTTAAGGTAGATCAAAGCAAACCTCTTACGGGAAGGTGGTATACAGGTCCCGGTATTTACCTGCATGTTTATTTATCCATATATATTTTAAGGAGTGGTGGTTGAAGGATATGACTGATTTTATCAAGCGGGATAGGAGCCACCCGTCTGTGATTATGTGGAGCCAATGGTTCATATGCTTCCTCATTGGACGCATTTGGGAAAAGAGGGGGAAAGAATTCCGGTTGTTATTTATACGAACTGTGATTCGGTGGAATTGTTTTTAATGATGTATCTTTGGAAAGTAAATAATTTGATAATACAGGCTTTATGAAAATTCTCTCATTGCTATCTTTGTGTATGTTTTTTACACTAAACCTTTATGCACGCAGTTTGGATAAGGTGTTTCAACTCTTGCCTCAGCCTCAATCTGTTGAGGTGCTTGCGGGGAAGGGATTTATGTATGATGAGTTGACGTTTGTTTCGGTTGCACCCGGTACTCCGGTTCCGGTGTTGGGAGCGTTGACGGATGTTCTTCCTCGTAGCGGACGTACAGGTAAAGGATTGTTCCTGCAGCTGTCCGGGCAGAACGTTCCCGATTCGCCCGAAGGATATGTTTTGGAGGTGAACGGCAAGGGGGTGACGGTGACGGCACGCACGGAAGCCGGCCTTTTCTATGGTTGCCAGACACTGGAGCAACTGTTGGAAGACAGCCGCGATTTCGGACGGGAGATCCCGCAGATGAAGATAACCGATTATCCGGCTATCGCCTATCGCGCCGTCCATCTCGATACGAAGCATCATCTGGACCGGATGGAATATTATTACCGGATGGTCGACCGGTTGGCACGCTATAAGGTGAATGCTATTATCTGGGAACTGGAAGACAAGCTGCGTTTTACGCGCCGTCCGGAAGTCGCTGCCCCGAATGCGATCAGCAAGCAGGAGATGCAGGCGCTCTGCCGGTATGCGAAAGAACGGAATGTAGAGATCAGTCCGCTTGTGCAGGGACTCGGCCATGCCGGTTTTATCCTGAAGCATCATTGGGAACTGCGGGAGAATCCGGCAAGCGATTGGGAGTTCTGCCCGTCTGATCCGCGTACATACGAAGTTCAGTTCGATCTTTATCTGGATGCGCTCGAAGCGATGCCTTACGGGAAATATCTGCATGTCGGAGGAGACGAGATCACGGCGATCGGTGTTGATGAACGTTGCAAGGCGACCGGCAAAACGGCTTTCGAATTGCAGATGATCTGGTTGAAGAAAGTCTGTCAGTTTGCTGTAGATCATGGTCGCGTTCCCATCTTTTGGGATGATATGCCGTTGAAATATGCCGGGATATGGGAACTTGTGCTAAGCGATAAATCCGAAGAGGAGGTTGCGAAAGCCTGGAACACCGACAAGCTGGATAAGGCGGTCGATCTGTTTCCGAAAGAATGCGTGTATATGCGTTGGAAATATGAAGATGCGACAGCGCCTGCCCATCAGCGTCTTTTGAAATGGTATCATGATAAAGGGCTGAAGGTGATGGGAGCGACTGCTGCTGCGGCCGGAGATTCGCCTTTCATGCCGCGCCGGAATTCCCGTTCGGAATATGTGAAAGGATTCAACAGGCTGGTTGCCGAAAACCATCTGGAAGGGATATTGGCGACATCCTGGGATGACGGTTCACCGCATCTGGAAACGGTTTGGCGGGGCTTTATCGCCCAAGGCGAGTTCGGTTGGAACCCGTCGGCACGGGATATAGAGGCGTTCAAACAGGCACATGCGCAGCGTGAATATGGTTTTCGTCCGGAAGATAACCGGATGGCGTTTTTGGATGAATTGGAAAAGGCTGTCTTTTTCTTTGACGGTGCGCTGGTGACTTCCGGACGCCGTAATCCGGCGTGGGGCACGACTGCTTTCACGTTGATGGAGTTGCCGGATAAAGCGAAGCCGGGAACATGGAGCGAATTGTACAAAGATAAAATAGCACAGGCAAGGATTGAGGCTGTCCGGTACGAGAAGATTACTGAAGGAATCAAGGCTGCGAAGGCTGAAGCATTGCGCAATCGCTATACGTTGCAGGTCTATGAGCAGACGAACAATCTGCAAAACTATCCGGTACGCCTGATTCTGGCTCTGAATGCCTACGACACGGCGAAAGACGAGGCGGCTCAGAAAATTGCTTTGTCAGAAGTAGCCGAGGTCTGCGATTACTTCGATGCCATGCGGGCTAATCTGGAGTCGGTTTATTCTGAAACTCGTTTCATGCAGCAGCCTGAAGGGTTCGTTTCTGATCTGAACCATCATAATCATTTGTCTTCCAAGACGTACAATAGCGATTGGTGGTATTATTACGAGATCCCGATGGTCCGGAAAGTACGGGCTTGGATGAAGTAACTTTTTTCGGAGGTTTTGGGGTATGCCTCCTTTGAATGATAAATTGTAAATTTCATAATGAAGAAGAAAATTATATTCAGTTTTGTGTTTATATGGCTTAGCCTTTCTTTGTGGGCGGCCCGTCAGCCTGAATTTTCAACAGCTGGTTTTTTCCGGCTGGACAACAGCGGGCGTGAAGTGTTTTCGATGAATCCGGCTTGGCGTTTTTATAAAGGGGCCGCCGACGGTGCGGAGAGAAAAGAGTTTGATGATAAAGACTGGACGGTCGTTTCTTTGCCGAACGGCATTGAATATCTGCCGACCGAAGCGAGCGGTTGCATCAATTATCAGGGTGAAGTCTGGTATCGGAAGCATTTTGTGCCCGATACTGCTCTGAAAGGGAAAAAACTTTTCCTGCATTTCGAAGCCATAATGGGGAAAAGCAAGGTTTTTGTGAACGGCCGGTTGTTGACGGAGCATTTCGGCGGTTATCTGCCCGTCATTGTCGATGTGACGGATGCTTTGGACTGGAACGGTGACAACGTGATTGCCGTCTGGGCCGATAACAGCGACGATCCTTCTTATCCTCCCGGAAAGGCGCAAGATGTGCTGGACTTTACCTATTTTGGCGGTATTTACCGGGATTGCTGGCTGATTGTGCATAATAAGGTGTTTATCACCGATCCCAATTATGAGGATGAGATAGCGGGAGGGGGCTTGTTTGTCGCTTTCGGGAAAGTGTCGGATGAGTCGGCCGAGGTGCAATTGAAGATACAGGTACGCAACGCAACAGAGAAATCTTTCTCCGGCGTGGTGGAGTATACCTTGTTGCAACCGGATGGCACACAAGTGGCTTATCTGAATGATAAAATCCGAGTGAAAGCCGGTAAAGCGACAACCTCTTCCGATAAGATATCGGTGGAACGGCCGATGCTCTGGACTCCTTCGACACCGACCTTGTATAACCTGTTGGTGCGGATACTCGACAATGAGGGGAATGTGATCGACGGATATCGTCGCCGTATCGGAATTCGGAGTATCGAGTTTAAGGGAAAAGACGGTTTCTTCCTGAATGGCAAACCGTACGGCAAACCGTTGATCGGAGCCAACCGCCACCAGGACTTTGCGGTTGTCGGAAACGCTGTCGCAAACAGCATACATTGGCGGGATGCCAAAAAACTGAAAGAGGCAGGGATGGAGATTATCCGTAACGCCCACTGCCCGCAGGACCCGGCTTTCATGGATGCCTGTGACGAATTGGGTTTGTTCGTGATCGTCAATACGCCCGGCTGGCAGTTCTGGAATGATGCGCCCGAATTTGCGCAGCGCGTGTATAGTGATATCCGCAATGTCGTACGTCGTGATCGCAACCACCCTTCGGTCTGGCTGTGGGAGCCGATTCTGAACGAGACCTGGTATCCGGCAGACTTTGCCAAGAACACTCGTGATATCGTGGACGCTGAATATCCGTATCCCTATTGCTACTGCGGAAGTGACAGTGAGGCACGCGGACATGAAAATTTCCCGGTCTATTTTGGACATCCTGCCAATATGCAGAATGCGTCGAAAGAGATTGATCCGACGAAGACCTATTTCACTCGCGAATGGGGCGACAATGTGGATGACGGGAGTTCGCACAATTCGCCCAGCCGTGTAGCCCGTAACTGGGGTGAACAGCCGATGCGTGTGCAGGCTTGGCATTATGCCAGCCCTTCTTATCCGGTGACCAGCTACGATGTTCTTTATAAACAATCTCCGCAGCATGTCGGCGGTTGCCTTTGGCATTCGTTCGACCACCAGCGCGGCTACCATCCCGATCCGTTCTACGGTGGTCTGATGGACGTCTTTCGCCAGCCTAAATATTCGTATTATATGTTTATGGCACAACGTCCGGCAGTGAAAGGCGCACAGCTTGCCGGAAGCGGGCCGATGGTGTATATCGCGCATGAGATGACGCCCTTCTCCGGGAAGGATGTGACGGTCTATTCCAATTGCGACGAGGTTCGCCTTACGTTTAACAAGGGCGGAAAGACTTATACTTATAAGAAAGACAAGAACCGTTCCGGAATGCCTTCGCCGGTCATCACCTTCCCGGATGTCTATGATTTTATGGTCGACAAGGCGCTTTCAAGGGCTCGTAAGCAGGACGATGTCTATCTGCTTGCCGAAGGGCTGATTGACGGCCGGGTCGTGGCTACACATAAGGTCGTACCCGCCCGCCGCCCTGAAAAGATCCTGTTATGGGTGGACAACGAAGGCACGGACCTGAAGGCCGATGGCTCCGATTTCGTGACGGTGGTGGCTGCTGTTGCGGATAAGAATGGAAATATCAAACGACTGAATAACTACAATATCCGTTTCTCCATTGAAGGGGAAGGACGTTTGCTGGGTGGAGCTGAGATACTGGCTAATCCGGCTCCCGTAAAGTGGGGGACTGCGCCTGTCTTGGTTCAGTCTACCTTGAAACCGGGTAAGATACGGATTACGGCGAGTGTCTTGTTCGAAGGTTCGCAAAAGCCGGTAAGCGGTGAACTGGAACTCGAATCGAAACAGCCTGCTTTCCCGTTGGTCTATGATGCTGCCGATGCTGCCCGTATCCCGTTGGGCAGTGTTTCGGCCGGACAAACCGCCACCTTTAAAACGGATGCCGAACGGGAAGTGGAACTTCTGCGCAAGGAGCTGAATGCCTTGAAGTTGAAAGAAGTGGAACGGCAACAGTCTGAGTTCGGGGAAAAGGAATAGTTGCGAGAAGCGAAGATACGGAGTCAGGCCTTTAAAAAGAGCAGAAATCTTTGTATCTTCGCACTCGGAAGAATTACTTTCTTGAAAAAACACGAAAATAGATTAATAATGAAACAGGGATTATTCGCATTAGGAATGTCGGTCGTCCTATCGATCATGGCGGGCTGCCGGCCGCAACAGGAGGAATGGAAATTGGTTTGGGAGGATAACTTCGATCAAGAGAATCATTTCGATGAGGCTTCGTGGAGCAAGATACCGCGAGGAAAGTCGGACTGGAATAATTATATGTCGGACTTCGATTCTTGTTATGCCATGCGCGATGGTAATTTGGTTTTGCGTGGATTGGTCAATTACAGCTTGCCGGCCGATACAGCTCCCTTTATCACGGGAGGAGTCTATTCGAAGGGCAAGGTCGGATTTTCCGACGGACGCTTGGATATCCGTGCCAAGCTGCACGGCGCAACCGGAGCATGGCCTGCTTTCTGGCTGTTGCCGGAAAAAGAAGGTTGGCCGGATGGAGGTGAGATCGATATTATGGAACGCTTGAATAATGATTCGATTGCCTATCAGACAGTTCATTCTGCCTATACCCATGTATTGGGGATCAAAGACAATCCGAAGCAGGGAGGAATCGGTGCGATCAACCGCGACGACTATAATGTCTACAGTGTGGAAATGTATCGGGACAGTCTCGTCTTCTTTATCAACGATACCCGCACCTTCGCTTATCCTCGTATCGAAACGGACAAGGACGGGCAGTTCCCGTTCGCGGACAAAGAGTTTTATCTGTTGCTCGATATGCAGTTGGGCGGAAGCTGGGTAGGAGCAGTCGACTCATCCGATCTACCTGTCGAGATGGAGATCGACTGGGTACGTTTCTATCGGAAAAATCAGTAGGTATAGGTTTCTATCAGATATTAAAAAAGCTTTTCGTTTCTTACGGAAGGCTTTTTTAGTTGTAGCAATTGGTCATTTCCCTGTTAAACATACTATCTTTGACGTTTGTTATTAAGTTAAATAGTTACAGTTATGTTAGATGTACAGTCTATCCGGAAGGATTTTCCGATTCTGGATCATAAGATATATGATAAGCCGCTTATTTACTTCGACAACGGAGCGACAACCCAGAAACCGCGCTGTGTGGTGGAGAAGATCGAGAGTGGTTATTATAATGTGAATGCCAATATTCACCGTGGCGTTCATTTTCTGAGCCAGGCGGCGACGGAAGCACACGAAGAAGCACGCAAGACCGTGCAGCAATTCCTGAACGCCCGCTCTTCCAACGAGATTGTTTTCACACGTGGAACGACTGAAGCGATCAATCTGGTCGCTTCCAGCTTTACCGACGAATGTATGTCGGCCGGCGACGAGGTGATCGTTTCGGTGATGGAGCACCATTCCAATATCGTCCCCTGGCAGATACAGGCTGCCCGTAAAGGGATTGCGTTGAAAGTGATCCCGATGAACGAAAAGGGCGAATTGTGTATGGATACGTTCCGCAGTCTTTTTTCAGAACGGACAAAGCTTGTCTCGGTTACACATGTGTCGAATGTACTCGGTACGATCAATCCGGTAAAGAAGATCGTCGAAGAAGCCCATAATCACGAGGTCCCGGTACTGATCGACGGAGCGCAGGCTGTTCCCCATCTGAAAGTGGATGTGCAGGATCTGGATGCCGAATTCTATGTGTTCTCCGGTCATAAGGTTTACGGCCCTACCGGTATCGGAGTCCTGTATGGCAAGGAAGAGTGGTTGGACAAGCTGCCGCCGTATCAGGGAGGAGGAGAGATGATCGCTTCCGTTTCCTTCGAAAAGACGACTTTCAACGAGCTGCCTTTCAAGTTCGAGGCCGGGACGCCTGATTATATAGGCAGTACGGCTTTGGCGGAAGCCTTGCGCTATGTTGAACGTTTGGGAATGGATAATATAGCGGCCTATGAAGACGGATTGCTTCGTTACGCGACCGATAAGCTGAATGCGATCGACGGTATGCGTATTTTCGGACAGGCGGCGCATAAAGGGGCGGTACTCTCTTTTCTGGTAGGTAATATCCATCATTACGATATGGGAATGTTGTTGGACCGTCTGGGCATTGCAGTCCGTACCGGACATCATTGTGCCCAGCCGTTGATGCAGGATTTAGGAATCGAGGGGACGGTTCGCGCCTCTTTCTCGTTCTACAATACAAAAGAAGAAATAGACGCTTTTGTTGCCGGTATCGAACGGGTGCGGAAGATGTTCTGAATAGATGGGATGGAGTAATAATGATGTTGTATTACCTGAAGAAATATCCGATCTCGCTGACGATTATCGCAGTGGTGATCTATCTCTCTTTCTTTAAACCGCCTTCTTTGGAGGTGGGCAAGATTGTGGGGATAGACAAAGTGGCCCATATCTGTATGTATGCCGGTTTGTCCGGTATACTGTGGATCGAGTTCCTGCGCAACCATCGCAAATACGACGATGTCTTGTGGCATGCCTGGATCGGAGCTGTCCTGTGCCCGGTCTTGATGAGCGGAGCAATCGAACTTTTGCAGGAATACTGTACGACCTATCGTGGTGGCGACTGGTTCGATTTCCTCGCGAATATCTGCGGTGTCGCTCTTGCAACGCTCTTCTCCTATTTCATCCTTCGTCCCTGGATGATGAAAAGAAAGACTGGTATTCATTAGTTTATGTGTCGGAAGAGTGTTACTTTTGTATTGTATCAAAATTCAGATGTCTTATGACTGCATTGGAATTACAAGAACGTAAAAACCGGGCGTTGGATATTTTGCAAGCTTGCAATAGCGAGGAGGCAATATCCTATATGGAAAGTCTTGCCCGTAAGTTGATTAAGATTGAAAAAGCGGAACTGAAACGTCCGAATTGCTTCACGTTGGAGGAGGTGAAGGAGATGTTGAAGGAAACAAATCGGGATAAGGAAAACGGAATTTACGTTTCTGAACAGGAAATGCGTGATTTCTTTCAATCTTTTCATTGATGGAAATTCGGTCAAGTAAGCTTTTCAAGCGACAAGTGGCAGACTTAGTTTGTTATTTAAAAGTGACTTTTGGTAAACGGATTGCTTTTCGTGTTAAAAATGAGATTGAGGAAAAGGTTTTCCTTTTGAAATTATTTCCTAATATGGGGACTGTCGAATCACTTTTGGAAGAAGAACCTTTGGTCTACCGTTATCTTGTTATTAAGCATAATAAAATACTTTATACGGTCGAAGAAAATTATGTATTTATCCATTTGTTGTGGGATTGCAGACGAGATCCCATTCATTTGATGGATTTGATAAAAGAAGTTGATTAACCATGTTACTACCCTACTTAGAAGCAAATCGCATAGAAGCCGGTTGTGATGAGGCCGGTCGTGGATGTTTGGCGGGTTCGGTGTATGCTGCTGCAGTTATCTTGCCGCCGGATTTTCATAATGAAGACTTGAACGACAGTAAGCAATTGAGTGAAAAGAAACGTTATGCGCTCCGTCCGATTATCGAGCGTGAGGCGATTGCTTGGGCTGTCGGTATCGTTACGCCCGAAGAAATTGACAAGATCAATATCCTGAAAGCCTCTTTCCTTGCCATGCACCGGGCCATTGACCAGTTGAAGGTCAAGCCGGAACATCTGTTGATCGACGGGAACCGCTTTACGCCTTATCCCGGTCTCAAACATACGACTGTCGTAAAAGGAGACGGCAAATATCTAAGCATTGCCGCCGCTTCCATTCTGGCGAAAACCTATCGTGACGACTATATGAACAGCCTCGATCGGGAATATCCCGCCTATCATTGGAAGGAAAACAAAGGCTATCCCACAAAAGCCCATCGTGAAGCCATCCGGGAATGCGGGATAACCCCTTATCATCGCAAAACATTTACTTTGCTGCCGGAACAGTTGGAGTTGCAGTTTTGACGGAAATTTTATTTTTGTTTCTGTTTGATCAACATGATGACCGGGTTGGATTCTTCATTCAATTCGGAAGCGATTTCTTTCAATCTGCCTTTTAGCCGGCCTCTCTCATAATCTTGAATGAGGTCTGCCGCTTCTAAATGTTGCCAAGAAGGAATTTCGCCATTTATCGGTCTTCTTGAATTTAAGTAGACTGTTTCTTCGCCGGTATAATCTCCATTATAGACTTTGCTTCTGAAGAAAGCCTTTTCTCGTTTGTCGTACAATAAATTAGTTGTTGAAAACTCGATTGTCTTTTCGATTGCATCCATAAAATAGTAACGGTCGGTAAAGAGGCTCGGCAAAAGAATTACTTCCGGGGTCATGGATTGGATAGAAGGAACTCTTGCGATAAGTGGCGTCAAGGTATGATCCGGCAAATACTGATACAAGGTGTCGGCCGAATATTCCGTCAAAATATAACCGTTATAATAAGGCATGATCGGATGTTTGCATTGAGGAGAATAAACAAAATACTGCCCCTCTACAGTTTTATCTTCGACCCAGACATAGATGCTTTTCTTCTCTTTAAAAGGAATTGTGATTTCTTGGGTGATGCTGCCGTCCTGTTTTGATATGAGCATGAACGACTGTCCGGTATTCCTTGGAAAATCATCATGGCAAATTAAATTATCCTTGTCAAAATTGTACATTTCAAAAAGTGAGAACTCTTTTTGAATCGGTAGGTCCCGTTTGAAATTTCCTTCCAGGTCATAGACTTGTATTTTCTTTGCAAAACTGTTGTTGACAAATATTTCCCCTTTTTCTTCATCTAAAATGATTCTTGAATAAGAACTGTATTCTTCATTGCCTTGGCCTTTCCGGTTTATCTTTTTTAAGGCTTTCCCTTTTCGGTCGAAGATAAAAATATTACCGTCGCCATTGAAATTTGTCGCGACGATGACATCCTTGCCGACTCCCCATAAACTCCCCATACAAAGAAATTCATCTGTTGTTTCCAATGGGATATACTCCACATCCATAAAATCTTGGAGAATCAATTCTTTATAAGGATATTTTGTTGTGACATCTACCGTGCTTACTTCATTTGCCGGTTGGTTGTTCTTCCCACATCCGGTCATGACGGACAGGAACATGATTAAAATTGTATTTGCTTTTTTCATGGTATTATCATTATTTGATTTTCAGCTTATTACTATATGTTCGCAAATATACTGAAAAATAGTAAGCATGAAAGTCTTTTTCAAGTTAAACGTTATTAATGGCAAGAAGTGCCTATTGGGGAGGGAGTGTGGTAAGTATCTGTTTAAAACATATATGATTTGATTTCAAAACACCTATGCTTTGCATTCAAAACATAGGTGTTTTGGAGATCACCCTTGCTGTTCCTTGGTGCGGAATGCCAGTGCGTACATACGCATCTGTTTGACCATTGCCACCAGGCCGTTCGAGCGGGTAGGGCTGAGATGTTCTTTCAGGCCGATCTTTTCAATGAAGTAGAGGTCGGCATCCAGTATTTCCTGCGGAGTATGACCGGACAGGATGCTGATCAACAAAGAAACGATCCCTTTGACGATAACCGCATCACTCTCGCCTTTGAACAGGATCTTGCCATCCACATAATCCGCCTGCAACCAGACACGGCTCTGGCAACCCTCGATCAGGTTGCTCTCCGTTTTATACTTTTCCTCCAAAGGGGGAAGCGAGTTACCCAAGTCTATCAGTAACGCATACTTGTCCATCCAGTCGTCGAAGTCAGCAAACTCTTCGATGACATTGTCTTGAAGTTCATTAATACTCATCTTCTTATGATTTTTTTAATTGTCAGTTCTCAATTCGTATATACTACTTCCAGTACTGTCTGTCCTACGGCTTTCAGTACGTTTTTGTCTATATTCCCCATATTGTCGTTCTGCGTATGCCAGTGGTCACGGAAACCTTTGTTCGAGTTCGGGTCGTAGTTGATAATGTCCAAGCAAGGAATCCCTGTTTCTTCTATGACCGCTTCATGATCGTCCGTCACGCCGCCACCGTTCGCATTGATGAAATATTTGCCGTATCCTAAGTTTCGGGCTGCTTCCCACACTTCGTCCACATAGCGGGCTGCATATTTCATGGAAATATATTCTTTATAGAAAACCGCATCTTTGGCTCCTACCATGTCGAGCAGGATACCGAACTTGGCCTTATAGCCCGGTTTGTGCGGATTCTTCCCCCAGAAACGGCTGCCGAGGCACCAGGTGTCGCTGCTGTCGCCGTATTTGTTTTTGGCAAATTCAGGGACTCCGTAATCTTCGGCATCGAAGAAAATGATGTCCACTCCCACGTTGGGAGCTTTCATCCCTATTTGGCGGGCGATCTCCAACAGGGCGCCGACTCCGCTTGCCCCGTCATCAGCGCCATCCAACGGTTTCTTATGGTTGGCCGGGTCGGGATCGTGGTCCGAATACGGACGTGTGTCCCAATGGGCGAAAAGCAGGATGCGTTTGTCATTGTCGGGGTTGAAGGAACCGATGATGTTACGCGATTCCAGCGGAGTCCCGTCGTATGCCCTGAGCGTAGCTTCCTGTTCGTAGACCTGCGCTCCGAAACGTTTCAGCTCGGATGCCAGGTAATCGCCACAAGCCTTGTGGGCCGGCGTGTTCGGGACACGGTGACCGAATGATACCTGTTTCCCGACATAAGCATAGGCACTGTCCGCATCAAATGACGGGGCAGTTGTTGCCGGAGCTTTCTTCACTTCCGTGACGGGAGCCGATGTCTCGCCGGCTCCTTTCTGACCGCATGAGAACAGGGTCATGGAGAATAATAATAAAATCAGTTTAGTCATATCCTGTCGTTTATAAGGAGTTATCGGGGAGCGGATTGCGCCTTGTTCATCACGCGCAACAGGTTGCCTCCCCATATTTTAGCAATATCATTTTCTGTATATCCTTCTTTTAAAAGGCGCATGGTGATATTTATCAGTTCGTTGCTTGCCCGGCAGCCGATCAGTTCGCCATCACCGTCGAAGTCGGAGCCGATCCCGACATGGTCGATCCCGATCAGGTCCACGATATGGTCGATATGGCGGATCGCATCGCTCAGAGACGCTTTTTCGGCATCTTCGTTGATGAACCCTTTGTAGAGGCATATCTGTGCGACACCTCCCTGTTCGGCGAGCGCTTTCAGTTGTTCGTCCGTCAGGTTGCGCGGATGGTTGCAAAGTGCACGGGCGGAAGAGTGGGAAGCGATAATCGGATAGGCGCTTGTTTCGAGCGCATCGTAGAACGTACTTTCCGCAGCATGCGAGATGTCGACCAGTACGCCCGATTCATTCATTTTGCGGACGACCTCTTTCCCGAAAGGACTGAGACCGTTCCATTCCGCGTCTCCTCTTGCCGAGTCGCACAGGTCGTTGCTCCCATTGTGGCAGAGAGTAATATAGGATACACCCATTTTACGGAAACGGACGACATTCTCGATGTCCTTGCCTATCGCGTACCCGTTTTCCACACCCAACATGATTGCTTTCTTTCCGGCCGCTTTCAGCGTGTGGACTTCCTGTGGCGTGCAGGCGATGCACATGCGGGAACGGTTCAGCTCCATCTGCCGGTGTATTTCCTGCAGGCGGTTCATGGCGAAGTTTGTCGCTTGCAGCAGTGAGGCGTCGTCTCTCGGTCCCTGCGGAATATAGGCGACCATGATCACCGCGTCTATCAGTCCCTCTTCCATGAAGGGAAGGTTCACTTTGCCGCCCTCTTTCAGCCCGATGTTGAATTCGCCCGGAAAGATCATCGGGGTGTCGGTATGGGAGTCGAGCGTCACGTTCCGATGGTGGATACGTTTGGCCTCTTTGAACAGGCGGGACGATTCGACATGATACCTGAAAAGTTTCAACATCTGTTCGTCGTCGTTGGCTGCCATTGCTTCGGGATGCCACTGGACGCTGAATATTTCTTTTTCCGGATGTTCCATCGCTTCGTTGATCCCGTCGGGAGCTGTCGCCGTAGCGGTAAATTCAGGGGCCAGTTCGCTGATTGCCTGATGATGGAAGGAGTTGACCAAAAGTTCTTTTTCGCCGTCCAGCATGGTGCGGAGCTTCGAAGGGCCTTCGTTCAGCATGACGGAATGGGAAGCCTGTTCGCGGGGAAGCGTCTGGCTGTGTTTCAGCGGTTTTTGATTGTGTTGGGTATGGATATCCTGGTATACGCTCCCGCCGAATGCGACGTTCAGTATCTGATGTCCGCGACATATCCCCATGACCGGCAATTGTCGGTTGGTTGCCAAGCGGAGCAATATCAGGTCGTATTCGTCCCGGTAGGTATCCACATCCTGCAAGGCGGGAATCGGTTCTTCCTGTATGTAAAGAGGGTTGATGTCGCCACCACCACTCATGACCAATCCGTCCAACCCGTTCACGATTGCCGTCAATGCTTCGATATCCGTAATGGCCGGGATCAGTACCGGGGCACCGCCGGCTTTCAGTACCGCCTGCACATAAGTCTCGGCGATACAGGAAAGTTCGTCTTTCCGATTGGCGGATATTCCTATACGGGGAGGTTGAAGACTTTCTTTTTTCGGAATATAAAGATCCACTTCCCTGTAAAGGGCCTCTAAATTCGGACGACGGAGCTTCATGTCTCTATGATTTATAATTTATGATTTCTGAATTATGATTTATAATTTATGAATTATTATCGGTGCATAAATCATAAATTATAAATCATAAATCTTTACGCATCAATGTTTGCGTATGTTGCATTCTCTTCGATAAACTCGCGGCGCGGACCGACATCTTCGCCCATCAGCATGGCGAATATCTGGTCTGCTTCGGCGGCACTGTCGATCGTGATCTGTTTCAGCGTACGGTTTTCCGGGTTCATGGTTGTATCCCACAACTGGTGGTCGTTCATTTCACCCAAACCTTTGTATCGCTGTGTGTGGATCTGGTTCTCGTTACCGCCGCCATATTTGTCGATGAATGCCTGGCGCTGTTGGTCGGTCCAGCAATATTCTTCCACTTTGCCTTTCCTGCACAGGTAGAGAGGAGGAGTGGCCAGATAGACATATCCGTTTTCGATCAGTGCACGCATACGACGGAAGAAGAAGGTCAGGATCAGAGTGGCAATGTGGCTTCCGTCCACATCGGCATCGGTCATGATAATAACCTTGTGATAGCGCAGTTTGCTCAGGTTCAACTCTTTCGGGTCCTCTTCGGTGCCGATGGTGACACCCATTGCCCGGAAGATATTCTGGATTTCTTCGCTTTCGAAAATCTTGTGGTCCATTGCCTTTTCGACGTTCAGGATCTTACCACGGAGCGGTAGGATCGCCTGGAAGTTACGGTCGCGTCCCTGCTTGGCTGTACCGCCTGCAGAATCTCCCTCGACAAGAAACAACTCGCAAAGTGCGGCATCTTTGGAAGAACAGTCGGCCAGTTTGCCGGGAAGCCCGCCCCCTGTCATCGGCGATTTGCGCTGTACCAGTTCGCGTGCCTTACGGGCAGCCTGGCGTGCCTGGGCAGCGAGGATCACCTTGTCGACGATTATCTTGGCTTCTTTCGGATGTTCTTCCAGATAGTAGCCCAATGCTTCACCGACGGCCTGGTCTACGGCACCGGTCACTTCGTTGTTTCCTAACTTTGTCTTGGTCTGTCCTTCGAACTGCGGTTCAGCCACCTTGATGGAGATAACAGCAGTCAGGCCTTCACGGAAGTCATCGCCTGAGATTTCGACCTTTGCTTTTTCAAGCAGTTTGGAGTCGTCCGCATATTTTTTCAGCGTACGGGTCAAACCGCGGCGGAAACCTGCCAGGTGCGTACCTCCTTCTATGGTGTGGATATCGTTTACATACGAAAATACGCTTTCGTTGAATGACGTATTGTAGGTCATGGCTACTTCGACCGGGATACCCTGTTTCTCCGTTACAATGTGGATCACATCGGGGATCAACTGTTCTTTGGAACGGTCGATGTAACGGACAAACTCTTTCAATCCTTCTTCGGAGCGGAATATCTCGGATTTATAGGTGCCGTCTTCCTTTACGACACGCTTGTCCGTCAGGCTAAGAGTGATACCGGCATTCAAGAAGGCCAATTCACGCAAACGGGTTGCCAATATTTCGTATTTATACTCGGTTACGGAGAAGATGCTTCCGTCCGGCTTGAACAGAATGGTCGTACCGGTCGTATCTGTTTCGCCGATCACTTCGATGGAATGAAGCGGTTTACCACAGGAGAACTCCTGCATGTGGACCTTTCCGTCGCGGCGTACTTCAGCTCTCAAGTAAGTGGAAAGCGCGTTTACGCAGGATACGCCCACACCGTGCAAACCTCCTGATACCTTGTAAGAACCTTTGTCGAATTTACCTCCCGCATGGAGCACGGTCAATACGACTTCAAGCGCTGACACGCCTTCTTTCTCATGAATATCTACCGGAATGCCACGGCCATCGTCTGTAACAGAGATGGAGTTATCTTCGTTTATCACTACGTCAACTCGGGTACAAAATCCGGCCAGTGCTTCGTCAATAGAGTTGTCAACAACCTCGTATACTAAATGGTGGAGACCTTTCTCGCTGGTATCGCCAATATACATGGACGGTCTCTTACGCACTGCCTCTAACCCTTCAAGTACCTGAATACTATCCGCAGAGTACTCTGTAGAAGTATTCTTAATTTCTTCACTCATGAGTCTTTATCGTTTAAAATCTGTAATTATCTGTCTTTCTAAAAAAGCTAACAAATATAGTGAAAATAATTAATTTAGCAGGTAAAGAGAGTGTGAAAATAGTCAAATGGTGGGATGCAACAAAAAAAGAGACAAAGTTCAACTTTGTCTCTTTTTTTGTTAAGTAGCCCGTGGGGGAATCGAACCCCCCTTTCAAGAATGAAAATCTTGCGTCCTAACCGATAGACGAACGGGCCATCAGGTTTAAAAAAGCCGGGCTGACCAGTCCGGCTTTATACTATATAAAGTATAATACCTTATTGTGCAAGTGTGTTGACGTGCTTTGCCAATTTGGACTTCAAGTTGCCTGCCTTATTCTTGTGAATAATGTGTTTTTTTGCAAGCTTGTCCAACATAGAGCACACCTTCGGGAACAGAACCTGAGCTTCGTTCTTGTCTTCAGTAGCACGCAAAACCTTCATTGCATTTCTTGCAGTCTTAGCATAATATCTGTTATGCAGACGTTTTGCGTTGGTCTGTCTGATTCTCTTGATTGATGACTTGTGATTTGCCATTTCTTAGCTATTCTCTTTATTTATTCTTTAATCCTGTTTATTGTAGCCCGTGGGGGAATCGAACCCCCCTTTCAAGAATGAAAATCTTGCGTCCTAACCGATAGACGAACGGGCCATCATTTCAAAGCTCTTGCTTTTTACATTCCGGAATCGCTGATTCCCTGATTGCGAGTGCAAAGATAGATGTTCTCTTTTAACTGACAAAATATTTGAAAGAAAAATCTTTCATCTCTGTCTCATTTAACATCTATTTGGAACTCATATCTTGTAGATGTATCTCCAATGCGTTGACAGAAATGTTTATTTCCCAGATACATACGCATAACGATGCTGCCAGCAGGAGTAGCCCTACTCCGAATATATAGGCGGCTATGATTTGCCACGAAATATAGATGAAGAACATCGAGACCACGCAAAAGAGCAGGCTGAACAGCCCTAATATTTGCATCGAGCGTGTCAGGTATAATCGTTTCCGTAGATTGGCAATCTGGGCGACATTTTTCGGATCGTGTGTCTGTTGATGCTTTTCTTTCAATGTCCGTACAAGGCTTGCATACGAAATGAAGCGGTTTGTATAGGCCAGCAGGATAAGCGATACTGCCGAAAACAGCAGTGATGGGGTTGTGAGCGTGAGTTCTTGCATGTTTATCTGTTTTTTATAATGTAGTTTGTTATATAATAGAACAAGGCGGAAAAGGAAAATGTTGTAACTTTGTTGTATTCAAATTTCAGTGATATGTTGTGTAAAACGCGCGGGATCGTCCTGCATTCCATTCCATATAATGATAAGTACTCTATTATATATATGTATACGGAGGCTTTCGGGCGTGCTTCTTATCTGGTCGCCCGTACCCGCGGGAAAAAGTCTGCTGTCTCGAAGGCGCTGTTTATGCCTCTTTCGGTCGTGGAGATGGAGGTGGAGCACCTGAATAAGCGGGATTTGCACCGTATCCGCGAGACGAAACTCTGCTATCCGCTGACGGAAGTGTTCTGTAATCCTGTAAAAAACGTACTTGCGCTTTTCCTTTCCGAGGTCCTTTTCCGTGTGGTGAAGGAGACGGAGCCCGACCCCCGCCTTTTCGAGTATTTGTTTGAGTCGATACAGTTGTTGGAACTTTCGGACAAAGGAGTCGCAAATTTTCATCTGGTCTTTCTGTTGCGGCTCTTGCACTACTTGGGGATATACCCGAATGTGGATTCATACGTGGCAGGTTCCTGCTTCGATATGTTGAACGGCGTGTTTGTCGACCATATACCGATGCATCGCCATTATCTGAACCGGCAAGAAAGCGTAGTCTTTGCCCGGCTGTTGAAGATCAGTTTCGAGAACATGTCGTTGTATTCCTTTTCCCGCCAGGATCGTGTGAACGTCATAAGCCGCATTCTTGAATACTATCGCCTCCACTTGCCTGATTTTCCCGAAATAAAATCCTTTTCAGTCATGCAAAGTCTGTTCGATTAGCATATTGCTTCTTTAAATATTTGCCAGTTTACGGAAAAGGTTATACTTTTGCCTCGCTTATTGCAAAAACGGCTCTGTAGTTCAACGGATAGAATAGAAGTTTCCTAAACTTTAGATCCGAGTTCGATTCTCGGCGGAGCTACAACAAAAAAGGCAATCGTAATGATTGCCTTTTTTGTTATTAGTAAAATGGTTCGAATGTGACTCGGTCGCCATTGAGGTAACATTTTAAATATCCGTTGCCTATTCGAACGTCCTCGTAATAATCGGTTCCGTTTGCATATTCGACATAGAAAGAATCGAAATAGTCATCTTCCCAGTCCCAATAAAAACTGCTTCTCTGTTGGTCGGTCATGCCGTTGGGATAATAGGTGATTGTAAAATCTTCTCCTGTATGATCACTATAGAAATCAAGTCGTTGCTCGCATTCGTACCCTTCGCTGTCGGTATAAAAATCAACCCAGGTGTTATTACATAAAGCATCGGTGGCTCTGTCGTAATCATCGTAATATGGGTCGTCCTCGCAGCTGTTGAACAAACAAAGTGCGGACAGTAGAAATAATAAACCGAGTATATTCTTCCTAATCATAAATCCAAACATTAACCATTCAATGGCAAAGATAAGTATTTAAAATGGAAGTTGGAACAGAAATTTACTTTCCGAAATTTCTTTGGTAGAAAGTTCAGCCAGCATATTAAGCACTAATTCCTTATTGGTCATATTGTCACGTAAGTTCTCTCTTTTCAGACATGTTTTCAAAACACTCTCTGCTATCCTGCATATACAGGCATAGGCAGTCCGTTAATGGCCTATTCTAAGTCAAAGATACATATAAAACGAGGAAAAATCCAATATTTTTAGTCATAATCAGGCAATTCCACATCGTCAGTCATTTCCCATGCTCCATTGTTGTAGATGCTGATCTGGAAAGTGTCGTCAGATTCTGAACGGCTGTAGATGCGGCCTTTATAACGGATGATTTTATTCTTTTCCGGAATGATATTGTCGATTTGCCGTTCGCGGATCAGTTCGTCGTTTTTGGCGATGGCTGAGAGATGGACGGCCATCTTATTGTCGTTGGCAGGAATGAAGGTATAGAAAGGATGTATTTTGTTCACTTCGCCGATCTCGTCATTTTTGAATGCATAGGAGATGACTTGCTTCTCTTGGGCTTTTATTCCCTGTCCGCTGATGATGTCCAGTCGGTTGGATATACCGTCGATCTCCATGTCGAATTGTTTCAATATGCCGGATACCGAATCGGTCGCCATGAATTCGATACGGCTGACGATACGCTGAAGAGAGATATCCCTGTTGATGACTTCCGCGACGTCGATCTTCAGGGAAAGCATTTCATAGAATGTATCCGAAATGCTATCGAAAGAGAAAGTCAAACCCGACAACGTTGCGGTTTTCGAATTGTGGGCCAAAAAGCAGAATTTGTAATCGCCTTGTGGCAAGCTGTCGTAGATACAACTGAAATCCGCATCCAGGTCGGTCGGGTTGTAAGTGAGTTGCCTGTGCTTGATAAAAGCAGGAGTCTCTTCGTCTTTAAACACCACATATTCGATGGTGGAACATAATTCGTTCAACTCGGCGTCGTTCTCGCCGGCTTTCGAGGTCGCCGGTTCCGAAACCGGGCTGTTCGGTGCACTGCGTGTTGTAGGAAAAGTGATGACTTCTTTTTCCATCTGAATACTGAATTGGACGGGGTAAAGAGTTGTTTGCGGAATAACCTCTTCTGGCGAGGAACTGTCGCAACTCGTCAAGAAAGGTATGCAGGTAAGCATAAAAAACAATTTCTTTCTCATAGCTAAGCTTTTCTAATTATTTTGTAATACCGCAAAGGAAAGGCAAATAACCGGAAATAAGAAATATTTATGGATATATTTGAAAAGATATTTTATATTTGTCGAATAGACACAAAGTATTAACCTTAAAAGAACGAAAATATGGCACGTCCTGTAACATTATGCACATTACAGTGGGGGGACTTACCACTGGAAGTTATTTGTGAAAAAGCAAAATCATTTGGCTTTGACGGAGTTGAACTGGGTTTACCTTCTCATCTGGATGTCCGGCAGACCGATCCTGCGTATTATCAAAATATCAAATCAACGCTTGACAAGTATGGGCTGAAACTGTTTTGCATCTCAAACCATCTGGTCGGGCAGGCGATATGTGATCATATCGATCTGCGTCATAAATCCGTATTGCCCGATTATATCTGGGGAGACGGTGAGCCGGAAGGAGTACGTCGTCGGGCGGCCGAAAATATGATCCAGGCAGCCCATGCAGCCAAGATGTTAGGAATCGATACCGTAGTAGGTTTTACTGGAAGTCCGATCTGGCAATGGCTCTATTCTTTTCCACCCGTAACCGACGAGATGGTGAATGAAGGATATGCCGATTTTGCCCGTCGTTTTATTCCGATTTTAGATGAATACCAAAAGTCTGGTGTCCGTTTTGCCCTTGAGGTGCATCCGACCGAAATCGCGTTCGACACTTATTCCGCCCGTAAAGCCCTTGAAGCCATCGACTATCATCCGGCTTTCGGTTTTAACTACGATCCGAGCCATTTGGGATATCAGGGAGTGGATTATGTAGACTTCATCAACCAGTTCCCGGATCGTATTTTCCATGTCCACATGAAAGATGTATATTGGAGCGACACTCCGAAACAGATCGGTGTCTTCGGCGGTCATTCGGCTTTTGGCGATGCCCGTCGTTTTTGGAATTTCCGAAGCCTTGGACGTGGAAAGATCCGGTTTGAAGAGATTATCCGTGCCTTGAACGATATCGGCTATCAAGGTCCCCTCTCAGTAGAATGGGAAGATAGCTGCATGGATCGCGAACATGGAGCACGCGAGTCTTGCGCTTTTGTCAAACAAGTAGATTTTCAGCCATCGGCACATGCTTTCGATGCTTGTTTTGAAAGATGAAAAGTGTTTTTGCGTAGTTAAATCCCTTTTCAGAAAGTGTCAGAAAAATAAACAGGACGCAGATGTCGCAAAAAATACCGCGTTACTCTGCGTCCGATAAATCTTCGTATCCTTGTCACCCATAATGAACCTGCGGCTTGGCCTATTTCCTGTTCCCATAACAGCACGTCGGAACAAGGGTTATTGTTGTTTTTCTTTTATACCTATTGGTCTAAATCGAAACTCATGTTCATGAAAATCGATTTTCATACCCTTGAAACAGAATTTTCCTGCAAGGGTAATATTTTTTAATAAACATGCTTTTTGCGTATGTTGTTGTGAACAAGCTGATTGATCTAAAATCGTGTTTTAAAGGGGATATTGTCATTTTTTTCAGTTGATTCTGTTCGGATCAAGCAATGATTCTCCCCTTGTAGGTCCGAACTTATGCCAGTTCGAAAAGAAGACGAAACCGGAGTCTTTAAGGCAAAGTTATGACGAAAACAGAACCTGCCCCTTCCGTGCTTTGGAACGTAAACGACCCACCCATTTCTTTTACCAACTGTTTCACGCTGCATAGTCCCAGTCCATATCCGGGAGGCACATCTTTCCCTTTGATGCGGACACGATAGAACTGTTTGCCCAACTTTCTCTGTGTTTTTAGCGGAATGCCCCAACCGTTGTCTTGGATGGCGATAGAAAAGCGGTTGTCATGTTCGTCCAAACTGACCTTGACTTTGACATCGTCGTCCGAATATTTCAGCGCATTGTCCAACAGATTCCGTAAACAGCGTTCCAGGCGGACCGGGTCCGTATAGATATAATGTATGGGAACGGGATTGTCCAGTTCGAACTGATATTTTTTCCCGGGAAACAAAAGAGCAATTTCCCGCATGGCGTCTTCGATCAGTTCAGGCAAGGAGACCTGTGTCTTTTTTATATCGACGTTTTGTTTGGCCTTGCGTATATTCAGAATAGATTCGATGATGTCAGTCAGTTTACGGATTTGCACTTTTCCAGTCTGCAGCAATGATTTCCGGCTGTTGTCAGTCTCCTTCAGCGCAATGAAATCCAGTATGCTGTAGGTCGCGTTAAGAGGCGCTTTCAAGTCATGGACGGCAGTGTACATGGTTTGTTGCTGCTGTTGCAGTTTCTTGCGAGTATTCCGAATGACAATCAGTTGGTAATACAGGCAATAGATGATAATGATTGTCATCAGAAAAGAGACAGTCAATGCATAGTAGAGATGGTAAAATATTTGCCGGGGAGGTATGGATACAAAGGCTTGGATGTAAAACTCACCTTTTGTCCCGATCGGATGGATAGCGGTGATAATATGCCGGTTCCATTTATATATATTACGTTTGGGGACTATTGTTTGCCCGTTTTTGCTATATAATTTTAATTGGCATGTTGCATATGGGATATTTTTTTGTATTTCATTTTTGAATATACTGTCTAATACCGCCATAGGAAATGAATGATTTTTCAGAAGCATCTCTATGGAGCTTTGAGCAAAAATGGTGGAAATTCCTTTTCTTGCATGAGAGAAAGAATCCAATTGGAGAACAATAGTATCCCCTTTATGGCTTTTGATTTCTTCGGAAGTCATTTCTTCTGCACTTTTGATGATCAGTTTAGGTTTGTTCGTATTGTTTGGTTTTCCGAAAAGCCCGGATTTCAGAACCAGTTCATTATCGATACTGTAAGTTAAAGATTCTTCAATAAGATCAAGATATTGAGCTTTTTTATCCAGATACAAGTTTGCCAGCCAGTATCCTTGGGATAATAATAGCGTAAGCATTCCGATTGCAGATATGAATATTGTCCTGTTCATAGTATTTCTTGTTCTAAGTTTGACAAAACTAATAAAAAATAAGTGTATTGTGAAAAATATGATGTTTTTATTATGTCTCTATATTCAAATAAAGCTGTCATTTGTATAAATTTTAAAACCGAAAAGGGATGAATAAGTTGAAAAGTCTATCTAAATCAGAAATGAATGCCATAATTGGTGGTGGAAATAATCACAGTAGAAGCGGTGGCAAATGGGTGTATGATTCGAATACCGGTAAATGGTATTGGGTTGAGGTTTGTGATTCGATTGAATCGAAATGATGTAATAAAAAGAGAGTGTTAATCGTAATAAGAAAAGAGATGAAAGCAGTAAAAGTTTTTTCGTGTTTGGTTTTAATCTGTTTATTTACCAGTGTCAATGCCCAATTAAGGGTTTTGTCGGACGGTCGTGTGCAAGCTGGAACATTAACTGATGTGGATGGATTTGATTATGATCAGGTTGCCACAATGCATATGCTTGGAAAATATGGTGATGCACGTGCAGGTCAAAAATATCATTTGGTGATATTGGCCGATTTGAAAGACAATCGTTGAATGTTTTTCTTGGTGAATATGGCACGACAGATAGTGATCAGCTTTGGTTACATGGAAAATTGGGCTTTTTTCTGACAACTACCGGTTATGCAAATAAGGTGATAGCCTATTATAACCCTTCAGCAAATAGTAATTTCGTTTTTAACACGAACCTTGTGGTAAACGGTGTCAACATTACCTCTGATGCTCGTTTAAAGGATAATATTCAATCAATAGAAAATCCATTGGAGATACTTACTCAAATAGATGGAGTCTCTTATTCCTATCGTTTGTCTGAAATCCAAGAAGCTCGTGAATCCGACGACGCTGCTTTTTCAGAAAAAACAAACTCTGCGACTTCGACATCCGGAATTTCTTCTTCTGTCGATAATTCTGCTATGACAGCGAAGGAAGCTGAATATCGGCGCATTCAGCAAGAAATAGATCAACGGGAAGCCACGGAAGCCAATCGTAGACGGATTGGTTTTCTTGCTCAGGATATTCAAAAAGTCCTACCTGAACTTGTTCAGACAAATGAAAAAGGAATCATGTCAATCGACTATACCGGTTTTATTCCTCTGATAGTGGAAAGTTTGAAGCAAATGCAACAAACTATCCAGGATCAACAGAAAGAGATCGAAACATTACAAAGTCTTTTGCCTGCTGAAACAAAATCCATGTTTCGGTCTACGTCCAATGAAAATGTGAGTGTGGTTGAGGGAGCAAAATTGTATAATAGAACAGGCGCTTCCGTTTCCTATACGTTGCCGACAACTTATACGAATGCGAATTTGCAAGTATTCGATGTATCAGGCAGACTATTGAAAAAGGTTACCTTGACAGGGAACAACAGTATCGTTGAAATCAATCCATCGGAGATTGGACTTGGAACATTCGTCTACACGCTTTTCGTCGATGGTAAGAAAGCGGATACGTTGAAGAAATATGTTAATTGAGGCTGTTAACCGCAAATAGATAATTAGTATGAAAAATGCTTTTAGAATATATCTGTCAATATTTTTGTGGTTGTGTTTTTCTGATTCTGTCAGAGCCATAGAGCAGCCGGCAGACACTACCCTGGTTTATTCTGCTCGTTATTGTGTTGATACATTTAAAAACCAGACTGTGTCATCTGTACAGTCTGTTGAAGGATGTGATTCGCTAATTGTTCAAAATGTATCGGTGACCAAAACTGGTGATCTGAAACTTTATGCACCGGAAGGAGTCACGATATATGGTTTGTTTGAAGTGGCACAAGGAGGAGCCTTGAATATCAATAGAAAAGGATCTTTGATTATTGAGTTTACCTATGATGCTGCCGGGAATAGAATTTTACGAAAAATAGGGCAATGACCAATTTTATAGAATGAGATATGAAAAAAATATTAGTTGTATTATTTACTATATTTTGTAGTACGAATATTATTGCTCAAATTTTAGGGGATGGTGGAAAAAACGATCCGACTGCAGTGCAAGATACGATTGTTTTACTATTGAACTTGCCTGATGAATATAGACGTTTATTAGAAGATCGTCACAGTGATAATGTTGATAGTGACTATGAGACTATGAAGCCAACTCGTACCCTTAATAGTTCTTATGCTGTAGGAGCGATAATTGGTGAGGCGAATGTTTCCCAGACAGGAGGTGCTACTTATCAAATACCGATTGAAGTTCCAAAAGGAGTAGCAGGATTTCAACCGGACGTCTCTATATCGTATAGTAGCCAATCTGGAGCAGGTTTATTGGGATATGGTTGGAGCCTGAATGCCTCTTCTTTTATAACAAGGATTGGAAAATCTTATTATTATGACGGAGTAACGGAATCACCAGATTTATCGAATACTGATAACTTGATTCTTGACGGACAGCGTTTAATATTGAGTTCTGGAACAAATTTTGTGAATGGTGCAAAGTATAGGACAGAAATAGAAGGCTATAGTGATATCACTTATAAAATAAAAAATGCTCATGCTTATTTAGAAGTAAGAACGAGAGATGGAAGAGTCTTAGAATATGGTTCGACAGATGATTCATCTGTTGAAGCGTTTCAATCAGGACCTATTCTTTTTTGGTTGTTATCTAAAGTGACTGATAAAAATGGAAATGTCATGACTTATTCTTATGAAAAGATTGCAGGACAGGTTGAGTTTTATCTGTCTGCTATCCAATATGGGGATGACCGGAAAATATCATTTACTTATGGAGAACGAAAAGACCAACAAGTAAATTATATCGCAGGTGCAAAAGTGAATAGTCGAAAAATACTAAAACAAATATCGACTTATATTGCAAATGTACAGGTAAAAAACTATCAGTTCAATTATGTAAATGATAGCCTTTATTCTAAATTAACTGAAATTGTAGAGTTTGGGCAAGGTAGTGAAAGATATAATTCTACTTTGATAGATTATGGGACACCTGATGTTTATGCTTCTGAGGATATAGCATCGTTATCGGAAAATAGACAAGGAAATAAACCTATTTTTGCAGATTTCAATGGCGATGGGAAGACTGATTTTTTGTCTTTCCCTGAAAAAGACTCTTATACTTCATCAGATGTTGCAACACTTTATCTTGCAACAGAACAGTATGGTATAATAGGTTTTAGAAAGCAGTGTACAATACCTTTAGTTTCAGGATTTTCTCATATTATACCCGCTGATATGAATGGTGATTCAAAGATTGATGCGGTTGTTGTGTTTCAAGCTCCGAATGGGACATATCGATATAATTATTATTTATGGGAAAATGATAAATTGGTATATAACTATCTCGGATTTAACACAGATAGCCCTACAGGAATCGCTGGCGATTTTAATGGTGATGGTAAATTCGAAATATTAGTGCAAGGTAATCAGAAAGTATTTGACGGTGAAGGAAAAGAGATTGCTTCCGGTGGAATAGATGATTGGGGAACCCAATATGTGAATTGTTTTGCTAATAATCTATATTTGAGTGATTTTAATGGAAATGGCAAAACGGATTTGTTAGTAATGAATGGTACAAAGTCTTGGGTGTATGAATTGCAAGGAAAAACATTTGTTCGTCTTTCTTCTTTTGAGACAACTTATTTGAGAAATTCATATTTTCCTTATTTTGCGGATTTTAATGGAGATGGTAAGACTGATATCTTATATCAAAATGTACAATCCGGAAATTATGATGATGTTCATATTCTGTTTTCTACCGGAAAAAATTTTGTGAGGCAGTCCGTCCCTTCAAGTGTCAATATTCGTGCAAAAGTAAGTATTGGTGATTTTAATAAAGATGGTAAATCTGATATTTTTCACATGGAAGTCGTTAATGGTAAAATTGTTATGAAGGTCGGGTTATATGATGGAACCGGTTTTATCACTAAAACATATTCAACGATACTAAGCCCAAGTAATTTTGAGGTTCCTTATGAATATGAGAATTATCTTTTCCCTGTTGCGGATTTTAATGGAGATGGAAGATCTGAATTCTGTTGTGCGCGTTTTGTAGATTCTTATGTAATCCATACATTTGATGACGAACAAACATTGTTGGCTAAATCTATTACTAATGGGCTTGGAGAATATACATCGTTTAGTTATCAGCCTATTACGGAGAGTGGTGTTTGTAGTATTGATGAAAATCTTCCGTTTCCGTTGACGAATACCAGATTTCCGTTGTATGTTGTAAGTAGTGCTACCGTAAGCGGGACAAACTATAGCGACTATACGACTTATTCATATAAAAATCCTCGTATACATAAGCAAGGAAAAGGATTTCTTGGTTTTGGAGAGATAACAGCAAAAATAACAGTACGGCTATTAATACCGTGACTAAATATGGTTACGATAATACTCACTATTATCCTTGTGTGATAGAACAGAAAAGTGAAACTAAAACAGGGGTGGCTATTCAAACAACAGCGAATGAGTATGCGACAGTTCTTGGAAGTGGAAAGATTTTCTATCCTTATATTCGAAAACAAACAGTAACCGACCACCTGAAAGGTACGGCTATTACGGAAACTGTTTCAAATCTGGAATATGGAAATCCGAAGACCATAGTGAGAGATTATGGGAATGGTTTGGTTGAAACGACGACTTCTGTTTTTAAGAATGTTATGACAGGAGACAAATGGATTCTCGGACTACCTGCATCAATTGCAAAGCAGACTGTGCGGAGTGGTGCGAGTTGGACTGATAGAACAGTATATGAGTATAATACCAATAATCAGATATCGAGTAAAACGATCTATACAAATACAGGGCAGGAGCAAATTTCACGAGAAACTTATACGTATGATAAGTATGGGAATATATTGACTTCTGCATTGAAGCCTTATTCTTCGTCTATTTCACTGACAACTAGGCATCAATATTCATTGAATGGTGTATATGAAACGTCAATAACAGATCCAATGGGATTGACAACATCATATACTTATAATGCACTGGGATTACTTGCCTCCACAGAAGATGTGAGAGGGAATATTACAACATATAAATATGACGGATTAGGACGACTGAAAAAGACGGTCTATCCTGATGGAACGTATACTTCTATTAGCCGTGCATGGAGTACGATTGCCGGTGGCGTCTATAGTTTGACGAAAGAAACATCAGGGGAGCCGACTGTAACTGTTTATTATGATTCTCGTGAACTTGAACTCCGTACAAGTCAAGTACGGTTCGATGGCTCACCTTTGTTTGTGGATAACGTGTATGATAACGCCGGTCGTTTGCAAAAGGTTTCTTTGCCATTTAAAGGGAGTGTACCTTCTTTATGGGATACATATAAGTATGATGTATACGGAAGGTTGGAGCAAGTTACACATGCTTCAGGAAGAAAAGAAGCGTATGCTTATTCCGGAGCCAGTGTGACGGAAACGAAAAATGGAATATCAATAAAAAGGACGTATAATGCAAAAGATGAATTAATAGGAACGAATGATCCCGGAGGTTCCATTTCTTATCAACTACGTCCGGATGGACAGCCTTCTTCAATAACTGTATCAGGAAATGTTACGACAAGTTTCTCTTATGATAAATATGGTCGGCAGACTGAAATAAACGATCCGAGTGTCGGCGTAAAAATTTTTGGTTATGATGATGCTGGAAATATCAATTATGAAAAAGATGCCAACGGAAAGGAAAAAACTATGATATATAATGAGTTCGGTCAATTGACTAAACGAACATTGCCCGAATATGAAACAACTTTTGTTTATGATCAGTATGGAAGTCTTGAAAGTGAAAGTTCTGCTAATGGAATATCTAAATCTTATGTTCGTGATGCCTTGGGACGGTTGTCCAGTAATCGTGAGAATGTAGATGGTTATTGGTTCCAATACAGTTACAACTATTCTTCTACAACAGGTTTGCCTGAGTCGAAAGTTTATAGTTTTTCTTCCGGAGGTAATGCTATTATCGAGAATTATACTTATCAAAATGGAACTTTGACTGAAATAAAGCAAAATGGACAAAATTCGATTTGGAAATTGCTTTCTGAAGATGCTTTCGGGCATCCGACAACTGTATCGACAGGCCCTTTGAATCGAACTTATTCTTATGATGATTATGGATTCCCGACTACTCGAAAAGCTGTTACTTCTTCAGGGGGTGTTATTCAGGATTTCGGAATGTTGTTTGATCCCATTACAGGAAACTTGAAGGGACGCGGGGATAACAAATATAATAAGTTTGAACAATTCCGTTATGATAATCTGAATCGGTTGACCCAGGTCTATATGGCAACATCGTTGGTAGCTACACCTTCTGCTGAAGCTGAAAATGTATATTCCTATTTGGCGAATGGCAATTTGGCTTCAAAGAGTGATGTCGGTGCGTTTTCTTATGATAATGCCAGTAAACCGTATGCTATGACCGGACTCGGATTGATAGGAGATGCTGTTCCTGCTCGTAATCAGCAAGTGACTTATACCTCTTTTGAGCGACCGGCGTCCATTATCGAAAATAATTGTACGGCATTATTTTCTTATAACGGATCCGGAGAAAGAGTAAAAATGGATATCACCCGGAATAATAAAACAGAAATTCTCCGTTATTACTTAAACGGGAGTTATGAAGTCGATCACACTCCAGCGGGAGACACGGAACGGCTTTATATGGGAGGCGATGCTTATTCCGCTCCTGCTGTGCTGATAAAAAAGAATGGTAGTTGGAACTTGCATTATATTTGTCGTGATTATTTGGGTAGTATAACACAGATGACAGATAGTAATGGCACTTTGCTGCAGGAAGTGAGTTATGATGCTTGGGGACGGTTACGTAATCCGAATACATTGGTCGCTTATCTACCGGATATGGAACCGGAACTCCTTTTAGGGCGCGGTTATACGGGGCATGAACACTTGACAATGTTTGGTTTGGTGAATATGAATGCCCGACTGTATGATCCGGCAGTAGGACGCTTCCTGAGCCCGGATCCTTATGTGCAAGTCCCGGATTTCACACAAAGCTATAATCGTTTTAGCTATGCGATGAATAATCCGTTAATGTATGTGGATGCTGATGGCGAAAATCCTTTATTGGTGTTAGGATTGGTCTTCGGTGCTTATATTGGAGGAGTTGCGACAAATCGCGGAGAGCTAAATCCGTTCCGTTGGAATTATAGTTCTATTACTACCTATTTGGGGCTTGGATTTGGTGCTTTGGTTGGTTATTATGGTGCATATGGGATTGTTTATCCTGGAAGTATGAGTATTGCCGGTTCAATCGGAACTCCCTGGATAAGTGCAGGGACTTCAGTAGCTGCATTAGGTCAAGGAACAGATTGGCAATTTAATTTTCAATGGACGACTGCTGCTGGTGGTGGTGGTCAATATGGACATTCCGGCAATGCAGAAGTGTCGGTGGATAAGGCGATTGCTGATGCGCAATCTTATTATTATAATTATTATCCTCACTCTCAAGGTTCATCATTGGATCCCATGGTTGTTTTATCTACAACTTTGTCTGGTACGTCGGAAGTTTATTATAGTAAACATTTTGGTACATGGATGGGAAAAGATTTCAAGGTGAGAAGTCAAAGTTGGGGTGGAAATCAATACACTGGAGGAAAGAATCAATTTGCCAAACAGATGTCTAAAAGGATAACGTGGGGTGGAAATATAGTAGGGATTTATGGTAGCATAAACATATATAGTGATTATCGGTCCGGGAGAATATCGAAAAGTCAATTGTTTTTAGAAGAATCTTCGAATGCATATTCTACTGTTGGAGGAATTTATGGAGCGGCTTGGGGCATTGGTTGGGAAATGGGAAGACAAACAACCTACCAAGCATGGTATCAACAGTTAAAATATCGTTTTTGGTATAATCGAATGGAGAATTTAATTGGACCTCCTTCTGAAACAAATAAAATATATTGGGATGAATTTTATAAAAATTATCGGCCATGATTGATGTATTATATTATATGTACTATCTGTTCTACTTAAAGGTGCTTAAAGATACGCAACCACATGGGAGAACGGTATGGGCTTTGAGTTTTGT
>UMLO01013626.1_pt1 | contig 33152 bp, 29 predicted proteins | sample 1966551 | NCBI WGS metagenome assembly UMLO01 (sample SAMEA4836201, study PRJEB28245) | human gut metagenome | biome: gut microbiome; material: fecal sample | place: Denmark | collected 2008
CGCATGAGGGGAACTGGCTACATTTTACTATCCTATCTGGTGGTATGTGGCTCCGACAATCATCAATACATTTTTGGAAGCCTATGACTTTAGTGGTAAAAAGATCGTGCTTTTTGCAACATCCGGCGGAAGTGGATTCGGTAATACTGTAAAGGAATTGCAGCCATCCGCACCAGATGCAATTATCACAGAAGGTAGTCTGTTAAATCGTGGAACAAAACAGGAAATCAGTGCGTGGGTAAAATCTTTATAAATAGCAGTACTATGGAGGTATACAGAATATGAAAAAAATAGTACAGACAGCAGGAAGAAATGCACTTGGTAAATTTGCACCGGAGTTTGCACATTTTAATGATGATGTGCTTTTCGGTGAAAACTGGAACAACCAGGATATTGATGTAAAAACAAGAAGTATCATTACAGTGGTTGCCCTGATGGCTTCCGGAATTACGGATTCTTCTTTAAAATATCACCTTCAAAATGCAAAAAATCATGGTGTAACACAAAAAGAGATTGCTGCAGTGATCACACATGTCGCATTCTATGCAGGATGGCCAAAGGCATGGGCTGTTTTCAATCTTGCAAAGGAAGTGTGGGAGACAGGCGAAGGAGATTTACCATACGAAGAGGAAGCAATGCGGGCACATGCAAAAAAGATGGTATTCCCAATTGGTGCACCAAATGATGGCTTTGCACAGTATTTTTCCGGCAGAAGCTTTCTTGCACCGATCTCCACTTCTCAGGTTGGAATTTTCAATGTGACATTTGAACCCGGATGCAGAAATAACTGGCACATCCATCATGCAAAAAGTGGAGGTGGGCAGATCTTAGTATGTATTGCCGGAAGAGGATATTATCAGGAAGAGGGAAAAGATGCTGTAGAAATGAAGCCCGGTGACTGTATCAATATTCCGGCAGAAGTGAAACACTGGCATGGTGCCGCACCGGATAAATGGTTTTCTCATCTGGCAATTGAAGTGCCGGGCGAAGATGCATCGAATGAGTGGTGTGAACCTGTTGCCTACGAAATATATAAACTACTCAGATAATTTCCAATTTGTCAAGCTGAATCCATTTTACAGAGCAGTCCTGCGCTACGGCATGCGGCTACCTTTTGGGTGCATTGATTCCCACGCAAAAAGCCGAGAATCATTTGATTCTCGGCTTTTCTTATATTCTCGTTTGTTTTTTATTTCAATTTTTATTCTTTCCCGTTCCAGCAATAGGTACATACCTTTTCTTTAGGCAGACCGATTGCCTCCAGAAGACCATCCAGAGACTGGAATCCAAGGGAAGCGAAGCCAAGCTTTTCACAGATGCGCTTCAGCATGCACTGCCCTCTTTCCGTGGAGGCATCCGCATATTCTTCCAGATACGCATCCCCCTGCAAGCCTTCCAGTTCATGAATGATGCGGCGTGCAAGCAAATCATCCTCACTGCTCTTGCTTGTGAAATTCAGATATTTGCAGCCATACATGATGGGAGGACAGGCAGAACGCATGTGAACCTCCTTTGCATGGGTGCTATAAAGGAATTCAACGGTTTCGCCAAGCTGCGTACCGCGAACGATGGAGTCATCCACAAAGAGCAGCTTCTTGCCTTCAATCAGCTCGGGTACGGGAATCTGTTTCATCTTCGCCACGCGGTTTCTGATTTTCTGGCTCGCAGGTGTGAAGGAACGAGGCCATGTCGGGGTATATTTTACGAAGGGGCGCGCATAGGTATAGCCGCTTTCCTGCGCATAGCCCATGGCATGAGGCACACCGGAATCGGGGATACCTGCGACATAATCGACCTCAGGGAGTGTTCCTCTTGCCGCTTCATCCCGCGCCATAATCTCGCCGTTTTTATAACGCATCACTTCTACATTAACGCCCTCATAATTGGAGTTAGGGTAGCCGTAATAGCTCCAGAGAAAGGCACAGATTTTCATATCCTCGCCGGCAGGCTGCAAGGTTTTGTAGCCTTCGGGGGTAATTTTCACGATTTCGCCGGGGCCAAGCTCATAATCCTTTTCATAGCCCAGCTTCTGATATGCGAAGGATTCAAAGGAAACAGCATAGCCCTCCTCATCCTTCCCGATGAGAACAGGGAGTCTGCCCAGTTTATCTCTTGCGGCAATGATTGCATCATCCTCCGTCAGAATCAGAAGGGTAACAGAGCCTTCGATCGCCTCCTGTGCATATTTGATGCCGCTGATGAGATCGCTCCTCTGGTTAATCAGGCTTGCAACCAGCTCCGTTTCGTTTACGTTGCCTGTAGAACGGGACATAAACTGATGCCCTTTATCAAATTCCGCCTGCAGCAGCTCCTCTGCATTGTTAATCGCACCGATGGTTGTAATCGCGTAGGTGCCCAGATGGGAGCGCACAAGCAGGGGCTGAGGGTCGTTATCGCTGATACAGCCGATGCCGGAAACGCAGCCCTCAAATTCATACAAATCATCCTCGAATTTTGTACGGAAGGGTGTGTTTTCAATGTTATGGATTTCTCTCTGAAATCCCTTTTCCTTACTATGAAGTGCCATACCGCCTTTTTTTGTGCCTAGATGGGAGTGATAATCTACGCCAAAGAAAATATCCAGAACGCAGTCATTTTTACTTGTTACGCCAAAAAAGCCGCCCATGATGTGCCTCCTTATGTATAAAAAACAAACCGTATTATTTTGTAATCCGCAGAATTTTTCCGCTAGTTTTATTTTAAACGAAAAAAAAAGGTAATACAACCAAAACAACGGCATAGAAACAGAGAAAAATAAAGAGGATTTTTGCCGTATGATAGCAGATTTTCCAAAAAAGATAAGGATTTTTTATCAGTAGGATAAGTTTTTCTGATTATGGCTGTTATACGGCGGCGGAAGGATGGTTTTTCCTTGCAAAGCGGCGGCAGATTTGTTATCCTTCTAGGTAGTGGCCGAGCAAAGGGTTCGGCGTATTCTTTGGATACCGTTTTATGAAAATAAGGAGGAAAAAATTATGGAAAATCGCATTTCCGTTATCAGCATTATCATTGAGGACACAGCGCAGGCGGCCGCAGTGAACGATCTTCTGCATGAATATGGCAGCTACATCGTGGGGCGCATGGGGATTCCCTACAGAGAACGCAAGGTTTCCATCATCTGCATTGTGATGGATGCCCCCGGCAGTGTGACAAGCGCACTTTCCGGCAAGCTGGGGATGCTTGACGGCGTTTCCACAAAAACCGTTACCACAAAGGCAAGCGAAGCCTGAGCAGCTTCAGAAGCTATCACAAAAGAGGAATGAAACATGCTTCACCTGATTATTTCAACGCAAAGCTTCGTTTTTCTGATGCTTGCAAGCTTTCTGGCAGGCTTTCTGGATGCCATTGCAGGGGGCGGCGGTCTGATTACCATTCCCGCCTACCTCATCAGCGGCCTGCCCGTTCACATGGTCTATGCCTGCAATAAATTTGCATCCTCCTGCGGCACGGCAATCGCCACCCTGCGGTATTACCGCAACAAAATGGTGGATATCCCCGTGGGGCTGCTGGCGGCGGCAGGGGCGTTTGTCTGCTCCGCGATAGCGGCAAAAATCGTACTGGTGCTGGATGCGCATACGCTGAAAACCATGCTCCTCGTGATTCTGCCTGTTGCGGCAGTGATTACGCTCATCAACAAAAACATGGGTAACGATAACCATTCCGACCGATTCGGCAAACGGAAAAAATATGCCCTTTCCGTGCTGATTGGCGGCTTGATTGGGCTGTATGACGGTCTATTCGGGCCGGGGACAGGCACATTTGCACTGATTGCCTTCTGCCTGATTCTGAAATACGATATGCGGACAGCAACAGGAAATGCGAAGTTTCTGAACCTTGCGTCCAACTGTGCTTCTCTGGCAGTGTATATTCTGGCAGGAACGGTATATTGGAAGGTTGCGATTCCTGCGGCAGTGCTGAATATCTGCGGCAATTATGCAGGCGCAGGGGTTGCCATAAAAAAAGGCGCGGCGGTCATCCGCAAGATGCTGATTGTGGTAATCGTACTGCTGTTTATTAAAGTAATTTATGATATGTTTTTTTAAAGAAAAAAGAGATGTGAAACTCACATCTCTTTTTTTCGTGCAAGTCGAAATCCTGATTTCGACTTATAAGTCTTTTTTATTGACGATGGAAAGATAAAATCCACTACAGCAGCCAAGCACCGCCGTGCGGCAGGTGAACTGCTCCCAGCCATTCTCTGTCCATTCGGCTGCGCCCTGCTCCAGATAGGCATTGATTTTCTCACTGCCCTCCTCTATGGACTGCTCCGAAAAAATATGGATACATTCCTTCAGACTGCCGTCAAATACAAGCTGTTCAGGCAAAGCCTCACCGATGGCAAGCCGCCCCCTAAGCTGATTGGCGGAGAAAACCAGTGCCGGATCTCCCCCGCCTGCAAGCCATGCCTGCTTGCCTGCGTCATTGCCTAAGCAAATCAGTCTGCATTTTTCAAACATTCCTCTCACCCCTTTGAAGCCTTTACCTTAATCCAAAGCTCGGCAATCTTCTTTTTCAGAATGGGATTATCCTGGAATACCTCATCCTTTTCGTAGCCGGAACGGGGGATATAGGCTTCGTATGCGCCGTACATGCCCTCCTCGCCGCTCAGCTCCAGCATAACCTCCTCATTGGGAGAGGTATAGCCGACATATTCGGAATTGCCCAGTGCCGCTTCATAGGTCAGTGTATAATTGATGAATTCCTGCGCCAGAAGGGGATTCTGTGCGTTTTTGGGAACCACCATGGCATCATACCAGAGGTTTGTGCCTTCCTTGGGCATCCAGTAGCTCATGTCCTCATTTTCGGACTGGACATAGGTTGCGTCACCGCTGTATACAATCGCGATGTCCTTATTACCATTCGCCATGCCATCAATAACCTCATCTGTGACGTAGGTCGGGTTCATGGTGTTATTCATATCCAGCAGCCACTCATACGCCGCTTGAATTTCATCAGCGTCGCTTGTATTCATGGAATAGCCAAGCGCCTTGAGCGCCACCATGAAGGCATCACGCTCGGAATCGTACATATAGATATGCCCCTTATATTTCGGGTTGCGCAGGATATCGAAGCCCTGCGCCTCCACCTCGGCAGGGTCTACGTTGTTATGGTTATAGATAATGCCGACGCTGCCCCAGAAATACGGTACAGAATAGGTATTATCGGGGTCATAGGGGAGATTCTTCACCTCAGGGGTCAGGTTATCCAGATTGGGAATCAGGTCTTTATCCAATTCCTGCAGGGCATCATCTGCAAGCATACGCTGAATCATATAATCAGAGGGAACGACAACGTCATAGGAATCCCCTGCCTGCAGCTTCGTATACATCATCTCGTTGGAATCGAAAAGTTCCACAATTACCTTTACCCCATATTCCTTTTCAAAGTTTGGAATCAGCTCCTCGCTCATGTATTCCCCGGGGATATACAGCTTTAAGGTATCAGAGCCATATTTCGCAATGGCATCCTGCGGAGAAGCACCGCCGCCCTTTCTGAGCATGGCAATGCTCACGCCTGTGATGGCAACCACAACCGCCATGCAAACCGCCATGCCGCGCTTGCCGAGGGCTGCACCGCTTTTGCCCTGCTTTTCGCGGATAACGGGAATGACATTCACAACCGTCAGCGCAACGGTAATCAGCACAATCACCAGAGTGGACAGCGCATTGATGGACGGGTTGACACGCTTAGACATGGTGTATACCAGAATAGAGATATTCTGGACACCGTTGCCCGTTACGAAATAAGAAATGATGAAATCATCAAAGCTCATGGTAAAGGCAACCAATGCGCCGGAGATAATACCCGGCAGAATCTGCGGCACAATAACCTTTGTCAGTGCCTGAAAGGGCGTTGCGCCCAAGTCCATGGCGGCATCCGCAAGGTTCGGGTCAAGGGAGCGCAGCTTCGGCATAACAGACAGTATCACATAGGGGATACAGAACATAATATGCGCCAGAAGCAGCGTCACAAAGCCCTTTTTCACGCCAAGGGCACTGAAAAACATCAGCAGCCCGATAGCGGTTACAATCTCAGGGTTGAGAATCGGCAGATTATTCACCTGATCTACCAGATTGCGCAGAATTTTTTTGGAACGGGACATCCCGATTGCCGCCAGAGTGCCTGCAATCGTAGAAATCACCGTTGCCAGCACCGCAATCACGATGGTATAGACAACAGCTTCCATCATATTGCTGTCCGCGAACATCTTTTCATACCAACGGAGAGAGAACCCCTCCAGATGTGTCAGCGAACGGGAGCCGTTGAAGGAAAATACAATGATATACAGAATCGGCAGATAGAAAAAAATCATGGTCAATGCCAGAAGGACTTTCCCGCCGATGCCTGTTTTTCGGTTATCCTGCATCCCTTACGCCCCCTTTCCGTTTGCCGCAGGGTCTGTATCGACCTTGCGCGTCAGCCACATGGAAAGCATAATGATCACTGCCATAATCAGAGAAATGGCAGAGCCGAAGTTCCAGTCGCCGCTGGTTAAGAACTGTGTTTCAATGACATTGCCGACCAGTACATACTGTCCGCCGCCCAGAAGCTTCGGAATAAAGAAGCTGGACACCGCAGGCAGGAACACCAGCGTAATCCCACTCAGCACACCGGGCAGGGAAAGGGGCAGTGTCACCCTCAAGAAGCTCTGCATGGGCGTTGCGCCAAGGTCGCTTGCCGCCTCCAGCAGGCTTTTATCCATCTTCGCAAGGGAGGAATGAATCTGCAATATCATAAAGGGAATGAAGTTATAGACCATCCCCAGAACAACTGCAAAGGTGGTATAGAGCATGTGGAAGGAGCCAATGCCGAGCATCCCCAGAAAACGGTTCACCAGACCATCATCCTGCAAAATACCCACCCACGCATAGGTACGCACCAGCATGTTAATCCATGTCGGCAGAGTAATCAGCATAATCCAGAAGAAGCCGCTGCGTTCAGGTCCCTTTGCAATCGTATAGGCGATAGGGTAGCCTAAAAGCACGCAGACCACCGTTGTCACAACTGCAATCAGCAGGGAGCGCTTCAGTACATCCAGAAAAACCGTATCCGTCAGAAAACGGGAGAAGTTATCCAGAGTGAAGCGGAAGGTGGTTACCTCATTGCCTGCGGTTGTGAAGGCATATAATAAAATCATCAGCATGGGGACTAAGACCATGATAAACAGCCAGACCACATACGGATAGAGCATATTACGAAATTGTTTCACTTATCACGCCCCCTTTCTTAATAATTGTTCTTCGACATGATATGGATATCTTCTGGTTGGAAGGTCAGCCCAACCTCATCGCCCACCTCGAACTTGTCCGTGGTGTCAATCTTATATTCATACCCCTTTGTGGCAAAGGTCACATCATAAATGCCGGGGGTAATGGTTTCGGGGTCAAAATCATATTTGACATCCGTAATTTCAACAGCTGTGTCATCCTCAAGGCTCCATGCGGAAGCATTCGCCCATGTTTTCAGGTCGGTATCCAGTGCAACCGCTTCCTGAATTTCATCCACCTTCTTAAAGAAGTTCATGGCATAGATTTCTTCCTCGTTTTCGGTGCTTGTCACGCGGTTTTCATCCTTTACAATCATATTGACCGTAACGGAGGTGCCTGCGGCTGTGGAGAAGGTAACGGGATATTTGCCGTTTTCCTTTTTGATGTCATAATCCACCTCCTTGATGGAGATAAATTCATCCTCATCGGGATTCCATGCCTGCGCGTCCGCACGGGCAATGATGGTTGCTTCGTCCAGCTCCTCTACGTCCTCCATATCCAGATAGAAATCGTTGGCGGACATTTTTTCGTTTGCCGCTTCGTTATAAACGGGGCTGTCGTTGGAAACTGCCATTTTTACGGTGATTTCCGTACCGACCTTTGTTTCCACCATGGTTTCATAATGCACCCCTTTAAAGAGAACGGATTTGACAACGCCCTTCAGCTTGCCCTCGCCACGGGGGACAATATCCAAATCCTCCGGACGGATGACAACATCAACCACCTCGTTTTTACCGAAGCCGTTATCCACGCAGTCAAAGCGTCTGCCGCCGAACACAACCTTGTAATCATCCACCATCATACCTTCAATGATATTGGATTCGCCGATGAAGTTCGCAACAAATTCATTGACAGGCTCGTTATAAATATCAGTAGGGCTGCCAATCTGCTGAATTTCGCCCTCTCGCATGACAACGATTTTATCGGACATGGTCAGCGCTTCCTCCTGATCATGTGTCACATAAATAAAGGTGATGCCGACCTCCTGCTGAATTTTTTTCAGCTCCTGCTGCATTTCCTTTCTGAGCTTTAAGTCAAGCGCACCCAAAGGCTCATCCAAAAGCAGCACGCTCGGCTCATTGACAAGCGCACGCGCAATGGCGATTCGCTGCTGCTGCCCGCCGGACATGGCAGTGACGCTTCTGTCCGCGAATTCCTCCAGATTTACCAGCTTGAGCATACGCTTTACCTTCTGCTCAATGATGTCCTTCGGCTCCTTTTTCAGCTTCAAGCCGAAGGCAATGTTATCATACACATTCATGTGGGGGAAAAGGGCATATTTCTGGAATACCGTGTTGATTTCTCTTTTATAGGGGGGCAGCTTGGAAATTTCCTGCCCGTCAAACAGCACCTCGCCCTGATCTGCCTGCAAAAAGCCGCCCAAAATACGCAAAAGCGTTGTTTTCCCGCAGCCGGAAGGGCCGAGGAGCGTCACAAATTCATTTTCGTAAATATCAAGGTCAATTCCCTTCAGAACGACCTTGCCGTCCTCATAGCTCTTGACGATATTTTTGAACTGAATCAGCTTTTTCTTCATTTCATATCCTCCTTGTACTCAATACTTAAAACAAAGGCGGCGTGGAAACCCAAAGCACCTTTGCGGTTGTTTTCTTCTCGTTTTTCAGATAATGGCGGCTTTTGCCCGAAAGATAGAAGGTTTCGCCCTTATGGACGATATGCTTTTCCTCCCCGACCATAAGGATAATCGCTCCCTCCAGGACATAGCCGAATTCCTCGCCGCTGTGGGGGTCCATCACGAAGGAATCTCCGCCCTGCGGCAGCTCTATCAGAATGGGCTCCATGGCGTTTTTCTGCGTATTCGGCACAATCCAGTTGATGGTGTAGATTTCGCGCTCATCCACAAAAAAATCCTTTTTATGAAAGACAAGCTGCTCCTGCTCCTCCTCCTTGAAAAACTCCGCTAAGGAGCTGCCCAACGCCTCTACAATATCGTTCAGGGTTGCGATGGAGGGCGAGGTCAGCTCTCGCTCCAGCTGAGAAAGAAAGCCCTTTGTCAGCTCGCTGCGGCTGGCAAGCTCCTCCAGCGTCAGCCCCTTCTGTATGCGTAATTGCTTAATTTTCCTGCCAATTTCCACAGCAGTCATCTTCCTTTCCTGTTTTAGTATTGCTAAACTTTCAGAATATTTTTACTAAACCCAGACTATTATATCGAAAATAGGAAAAAAATCAAGAGAAAATAAACAAAAAGTTTAATATTTTAAACTTTTATAGAAAACAGCGAGAACAGAAAGAGGGGTTCGGGGAATTCTTCCCCGAATTAACTCCGCAGGCGGAATTTAGTTCCGCCGAGGAAAACGATGGGTTTCCAGGCTCCGCCGCCGGAACCCATTCGTTTATTCCTCTGTCCCCCAAGTCAAAAACCTGTTTTTGACTTAGCCGCAGGCAAAAAAATACCCCTGAACGGTACTTCAGGGGGGGAAGGTAAGTAAATTGTATATATGGAAGCTATTACTTTTAACGTCTACAAGTATAACTAAAATATATTTTAGTGTCAACCAAATAAATGCACAAATTTTCATCATTAAACAAACTATTTTTTATTGTCTGTCAACAACAAGACTGACAAATCTTTCATTTTTCATAAAAAAAAGTGAAAAACCGTTCATTTTTTGACAAAAAGCATCCGCTTCAATTCCTGATAGACTCTGCCAATCGGCAGACCCACCACATTATAGTAATCTCCTGCAATGCGCTTCACATAAATCGCGAAATCGCCCTGTATGCCATACGCACCCGCCTTATCCATCGGGTCGCCGCTTGCAATATAGGCATCCGCCTCCGCATCGGAAATCGGATAGAGGCATACGTCTGTTTTTTCCTGAAAGGTGACGCTTTGGGGATGCGCACCCGTGCGGATAAGCGTGACACCCGTATAGACCTGATGGCAGTCATCGGCAATGCTTCTGAGCATCTGCTTTGCATCCGCCACGTCCTTCGGCTTGCCCATGATTTTCTCGCCCTTAGCAACCACCGTATCCGCCCCGATGATAATGCAATCCCCTGTCTGCGCTGCTGCGATTTCCTCTGCCTTCTGTCGGGATAATTCCATAACAACCGCCGCAGGGCTTTTCTGCGTGATGCGTTCCTCGCCTTTGGCAGGCTGTACCGTAAAGGGCAGCCCGATTTTTTCCAGTAATTCCTTTCTGCGCGGTGAGGCCGAAGCCAATATCAGTTCCATAATATCCTCCTTTTTGCATTGTATCGTAAAGGAGAGAAACGGCTTAAGCCAAGGGATAATAAATCAATTCCTCTCCGTCCAGATTTTCCTTGTGCAGCTCCACTGCCGTAATGCTGTGATTATCATAGGTCTTGTAATAGTAAATCCCCTTCTCCAGATTGCAGCAGGAGCTGTATATGGTAATCTCATATTTTCCCTCGCCCAGATAGCAGCATCCTCTCTGCTGCTCCACTGCGCCGAGAATGTGGAAAAACTGGCTGACACTCTCTTTTTCGCCCTCTGCGGAACGAGAGTTTAATTTCACAAAGGCAGCCCGCACAAACCGAGAGGCAGAGCTAAGGTCGCCCGGCAGTCCAAACCCACCCATGCCACGGCTGAAAGGGGAAAGCAACTCCTGTCCGCTGAAGCGATCCTGCGCCGGCTCTGCGGTAACATTCAGATATTGCCTGATATTTTCTCTGTGAAAGGGAAAGGGCGGATTATTCGCCAAAACGCCAATCGGGTTATCATAAAGATGCAGTCCGTCTGCCATTTGTTCTATCACAAGGCATTGCGCCGCATCCGCAAGCATCCAGTGCATCGGGCTGGGCTGTAAGGCCTCGCTGAACGGCTCATCTGTCACTGCAATCCGCTCCAAAAGCACCCTTGCCTCTGCTACGGTTTCGCATTGCCCCAAAATCCAAGGCAGCAGCGCCCACGAGGGAATGTTGTCCTTCCCCTCCTGCCGCTTCTGATAGACTGCATTGCCCGCGAACAGCAGGCCTGCCATGGCAAGCCCCTTTTCGTTGACCACATCATAATATAACGGCGTTCCCTCGGCAACGTGCGCCATGCCAATCATGGCATACTTTGTCCGAAATTCCGCCCCTTCGGGAAGGCAGAACAAAAAACGTCTGGGGGTAATCGTCACACTCTCCCCATAGGAGCATTCAAAATCCAGATTTCTGCCGAAATAATGGTCTTTGGTGTGATAGCTCACTGCGGTACACATCCGCACTCCCTCCTTTTTTCTTTTATTTCTCTATTTTTCGTAAAAAATTCTATTTTATGCCTTCTTCTTAAATCTGATATGCAATTTCAAAGGACACCGCACCCGTTGCCGCAGGGGCAATGATGCCGGGGGAGAGATAGAAAACAATGCCGCTATCTGTCAGGTAGAACTGCACCTGATTCAGACTTCTTGCCAATCTGCTTTCCGCATCGCTGTAGAACGCATCCTCGTCCGCTTCAATCAGCGCTGTAAAGGATGCCTTCCAGAGTGCCTGCAAATCCGCCTGACTATCGGAAACCAGCTCGCTCAAGGCGCACTCCCTGCCACTGCTCATGGCATAGGTATGAGAGGTATACTGCGCCTGCTCTGTGCCGCCTGCGTAGGAGGAAACCGTTCCCAAGAAGGATGCATAGCCGTTTGTGCTGCGTGTTACGTTATACGCACCCACGCAGTAATAGGGCTGGAAGCCGTTGGGATCATTGGCGTATGCCTGCAGCGCCTGTGCCTTATAGGTCTGCAAAAAGGCTTTGCCTTCGTTGAAGGTAGCCTGTGCCATGGCAGTATTGACTGCCGCCTGCCCCGCAACCTCGTCACATTTCAGCTCCACATGCAGCACCTCTGTGCCGTCCGCCGCAAGGACAGAGGACGTATAGCCGCCAACCTGCGGTGCTTGCTGCTCACTGCCCGTAGGCTTTTTGGAGGTGCCGTCCGAATGGATATCAATGACATATTTCACGCCATCCCACGCAACGGATGCGCCAAGGCTTTCCGCAACGGCGCGCAGAGGCACCAGTGTGCGGTCATTGATAATCTGCGCAGGGACAGACATGGTATAAACCAATTCGCCGTTTTTATACAGACCTGCTTCGCCAATCTGCAGCATAATGATATCCTCATTGTGCATTGCCATAACCGTCTGGTCTGCTTCATCCCAGATTACCTGTGCATCCAGTGCCTCAAAGATTTTCCGCATGGGTACCAGTGTGCGGTCATCCTGAATGATGGGCGGCTGGTCGAAGCTTAACTGTTCTCCATCTACATAAACCGTAATCAACGGATGGGCAAAGGCAGGCACGGTAAGCATCAGTGCTGCCAGAAGCCCCAAAAATACTTTTTTCATCTCAATCACCAAATCTTATGTTCGTTATTACAATATTCCTTTTATATTACGTTATAATTGCTTTTTATTTCTGCGCTTCTTCTGCATATTTCGCCGCCAGATTTGCGCAGTGCATAATCATAGTCATGCAGTTTTTCTTTCTTTCCTTGCATGCGAAATCACCGAAGGGATTAGAAAGCTCAGAGCAGATCAGTGTGCCGTATTCATCCTTGATTTCATTTACCATTTTGCCGACAATAGGATAAATGCCCTGCTGCAATTCGGTAATTCTCTCGCCTACCGTTTCCTTTGCCGCAGGATTTTCTCTGCCCACAATGGCACTCAGCGCCATAACCGCACCCGTAATCGCGCCGCAGGTATTTTTTGTATGCCCCATGCCGCCGCCGAAGCCGGTTGCAAGCTTTACAACCTCCTTGGGCAGCCCTGTGTCAAAATGATTCAGAAATGCCGTCATCACACATTCCGAACAGTTCAGACCCTGCTTGAAACATTCCTTTGCATCCTGCTCCACAATCTCCGCTCTTGTCAATTCTCTATTTTCCTCCATTTGCAAAACCTCCTTAAAATTCCTAAAAAACCCCATAACTCATTTTTTTCATCATACCACAAGCACCGAAAAAAAGAAAGAAATCGTGCAATTTGTCATAAATCTGTTGTAAATCTGTTAAGCATTTGTAACGGATATAACAGATTTGTTTCGTTGCTTTTCGGCATAGAGAAAGGACGCCCCGATTGGAGCGTCCTAACGTGCAAAGCCAATGCTTAACTCAATTTATGTAGCTTGAATTATTTGCCGCCTTTTGCTTTGTATGCTTCGATACCTTTGCCCAGCAGTTCAATACCTCTAGCCATATCTTCAGCTTTCAGGATGTAAGCGATACGCAGTTCGTCTCTGCCCAGACCGGGTGTTGCGTAGAAGCCTTCAGCGGGAGCATACATAACTGTTTCATTGTTTTCTCTGAATTCGTTCAGCAGGAACAGCAGCAGATCTTCTGTATTTTCAACAGGCAGTTTGCATGTGATGTAGAAAGCGCCGCCGGGTTTCTGGCAAACAACGCCGGGGATCTTCATCAGTGCATCATAAGCAACGTCTCTTCTGTGTTCATATTCTGCTCTTACGCTATTGAAGAAGTCAGCAGGCAGTTTGTACATTGCTGTTGCGCCAACCATGTCCAGTGTAGGAACACACAGACGACCCATAGCAATCTTGAATACCTGTGCCATGAATTCTTTGTTTTTGCAAACCATGCAACCGATACGAGCGCCGCAAGCGGAGAATCTCTTGGAAACGGAGTCGATGATGATAACTCTGTCTTCGATGTCAGCCAGCTGACCGAAGGATGTCATTTCTCTGCCGTCATAAGCGAATTCTCTGTAAACTTCGTCAGCCAGAATCCACAGATCATGTTCTTTAGCGAAGTCAGCGATCACTCTCATGTCTTCTCTGGACAGGATGCAGCCTGTAGGGTTACCGGGGTTAACGATGGAGATCATTTTTGTCTTATCTGTAACAACTGCTTCCAGTCTTTCCTTGATTGCATATTTGTAGCCTTCTTCAGCGTATGTTGTAACGGGTTTTACAACACCGTCAGCAGCCTGAATGAATGTCAGGTAGTTTGTGTAGTAGGGTTCAGCTACGATAACTTCATCACCGGGGTTGATGATGGACAGGAATGTCAGTGTCAGCGCTTCGGAACCACCTGCTGTAATCAGAACGTCATTTCTTTCCAGATTCATGTCGAATCTCTTGAAGTAATCAACGATAGCGTCCTGCAGCTCGGGCAGACCCCAAGAACCAGCGTAAGCCAGTACCTTCTGGTCAAAGCCTTTAACTGCTTCCCAGAATACGGAAGGTGTTTCGATATCGGGCTGACCGATGTTCAGGTGATAAATCTTAACGCCTGCTGCTTCAGCTGCGTCAGCCATAGGGTTAAATTTTCTAATAGGGGAGTTCTGCATTGCCTGCACTCTGTCGGAAATTCTCATGTTTTTCACTTCTCCTTTTGATATAGATATTTTGTATTTGAAGAACTGCGTACTCTTCTCGGAGGATCTTCGGCTCATTCTGCCGATACGCGCAAACCACATCCTGAAAAAAAGTTCAGCGTGTATCTAATCGCACAATGAATTCCTGAAAATCCCTACCCGAATACAGTATCAGTATACCACTTTTCCTGAGAAAGGCAAGGGGTACTGTGAAATTTTCTACAAACTCAGGTATTTTTGTATAGTTTTTCGTACATTTTTTTGAACGATGTGAAAAAATGTCCAACCGCATCCTGTGAAAAATAGGAAAATAGACTGAAAAATAGTTCATTTTCTCTTTTTTGGGTAAAGTAAAATACGCTTTTATTGGCAAAAATGAAAACTGAACAATATCAGATGAAAAATTTTCCTGCTCTTTGTTTCCTTCGCACAGGAAAAATAAAAAATCGTACTGTTATATTTTTATTCAATTAAACAAAAAATCCCTTTCGTCCGAAAGGGATAAAATTCTGATATGAAATTGTTTTATTTATGCAGTAGGCTTGTCTGCTAAGACCGGTGCCTTTCCCCTGCTGCCGACCGCTAAGCCTAAAATCTCCGCAATATCTCTGGTCTTCAGGTATGTTACGCCGTCCTTGCGGATGAGGCTGACGGTGTATGCCTTATCATTATAAAAAATCGTTTCCTTTGTAACCATTTCGTCCTCCTTTCTTTCATAGGCAATATCCTTCAAGCGGAACCAATGCGTAAAGCCGCTGCCCGCAACAGTGCCGATTCGCACACCGTAGGCACTGCCGTCCGCCGCGATGTATTTTCCGCCGCCGATGTAAATGCCGATATGTCCCTTGCGCCAGACCGCCGCCCCAATTGGTGCCTGCCCGATGGTCGCGATGGGGAATACCGCATCTGCTGTGTCATGATAGCCCTGCGAATTGCGAAGGATGCCTGTCCCCCACGAAATCAGACCACTGCAATCTACACAAACCTGCCCGATTTTCGCCGCGTCGCTCTCCCAGACCAGCGGCCCAAAAAGGATTCTCAGCCGGTCATACGTCTTTTGCGTCAGCACCTTGCCCTTCATGCCATAAACATAAGGCGTGCCAATCTTTCCTCTCGCAAATGCAACCAATTCATTCCCCGTCATTCCGCATCCCCCTTTTCCTGTGTCACTTCCTGTGTCATGCTTTTCCTGTGCTGTGTGCCGAAATAAAATGCAATCACAATCGAAAAAATATTCAGAAACTGCCCGCCGTCAATGCGGCTTGTGACTGCCAGAACGGAAAATACCAGCGTCAGCACCAATGTTACAATACTTTTCACCGTCAGCAGATTTCCGGCGGCTTCTTTCCAAATTTCCTTCATTCCATTTCCCCCTTTCATTCGTGCGCCGATTGATTCAGATGCTTTTCCAGTCTCTGATAGGCATCACTGACATTGCCGTTTGCGCCAAGCTGCTTGAGCCCGTCCAGTGTTGCCAAAAGCCCGTAGCATATAACGCACTGCTCCTTTTTGATGTTCTCGATTTCCGCCTGCTGTGCCTTCTGCTGCTCCATCCAGCGAAAGCTGCGGTAAAGCAGGGCTCCAAGCGTGCCTAATGCTCCCAGAACGGTCGCAAAGCGGATAATCGTGTCCCCTGTAACATACATTTTGCTCTCCTCCTTTCTGTCATGGAGAATAGCAGATGCCAAGTCTCAAGGAGTCTCAAGGTATAAAAAAAGACGTTTCGGGGAATCGAAACGCCAAAAAGCTTCCTATTAAAATATGATTTGCATTGCGCCACAAAAAAAGGCTACCATTTTTGATAGCCTTTTCCATTACGGAGATGGAGGGATTTGAACTGCCCACCTCGAAATATAGTCGTGCATTGTCCTTCGCTTTGCTCTCTCCATGCACTCCTTATTTCTCGCAGTTTCGGGCTCCCTCCTCCTGCCACCGGCAGCGGTCGCCCTCTACTCCCGCGCCATTGTGGCGCAAAGGTGTGCCCCAATAAGAAAACATGAAGAAAATGAAATAGCGGAAAGGCTACGGATACAAGGAAGTTTCCCGCAGGCATCCTTTGACTTAGGCTGTCAAGGAAAACTGACGTAGTAGACGTACCTTTCAGCATTTCAGAATTCATGGTTTCTTATCTGGGCGCACCTTATGGGTTCAATTTTACAAAATAAAAAAGACTATCCTTCGATAGTCTCTTTTCTACGGAGATGGAGGGATTTGAACCCTCGCGCCACGTTAATGACCTATACCCTTAGCAGGGGCACCTCTTCAGCCTCTTGAGTACATCTCCACAAAACGCCTACTGCAATAGTTAGTATACCAAAAACGCCCCCTGTTGTCAAATACTTTTTCGCAAACGGGACAAAAAAATGGCGTTCACCATTTCTGATGAACGCCGAATTGCCTTATCGAGCGGTTTTGATTGTCACTGTTTTGGTTGCATCGTCCCAAGCGACGTTTGCGCCAAGCTCATCTGCCACGAAGCGCACGGGTACGAAGGTACGTCCGTCGATGATAACAGGTGCAACACCATATTTTTCAAGCGTCTTGCCGATAGTCATCTTGATTTCCTTATCGTTGATGGAGAGCGTAACCTCTTTGGTCGCGCCGTTCCAATCCACCTTGCCGCCCAGAGCCTCGGTGATAATTCTGATAGGCACCAGAGTTCTGTCATTGCGGATGACGGGTGCAGCATCGTAAATCACTGCTTCGTTATCCACGTTAACGATACGGCTGCCGATTTGCAGCTTAATGGTCTTGCCTGCTTCAGCCGCGTTGCTGTCATCTGCCGCATCCTTCTGCACGAATGTCGCATCCACGGAAACCTTGCCGACGGGCATGGTAAATGTGTATTCGTTATCGTCCACCTTTTTCAGCTTCACGGTGCTGTTGTTTTTGTCCTTTACCGTCATCTTGTCCAGCTGATAACCGCTGTCGGGGGTTGCCTTGATGGTCACTGTTTCGCCGGCTTCTGCCTTCGCGGGGGTAACGGAGATTTCGCCGTTTTCCGTCTTGCCTGTGCTTACGCCGTAGGTCGGGGCGGAAGTGTCAGAGGAAGAAGAAGAGGATTTCTTTCTCGTTGTGAACTGCGCTTCGCTTGCCACGGATGCCGCATATTTATCTGTTTCTGCATAGCGCACGGCAAAGGTATAGGTTGTTCTTGCGGAAAGACCATCAAATACAGGACTGTCCTGCCATTCGCCATTATTGATTCTATACTGTGCCTTTGCATTATTTTCATTCGACGCTACTGCCTTCAAGGTAATGCTTGTGCGTGTAATGCTTTCTGCTTCGGGCGCAGCAGGGGCAGCCTGTTCAGCTTTCACAACAGAGAATGTAACCTTGATGTCATGCGTTGCGCCATCACCTGTTTTAATTCTTACAGTCTCGGTATAGTTTCCAATATCTAAACCTGTCTTAGGGCTAATTGTAACAGTTGCACCATTTACAGAAGCATCAACATTCTGAGATGCGCTAACCAACTCTACTGTAGCCGGTTCTCCTTCTGTTGTATTTGTAATTGTAATTTCCTTACCGGGAACTTTTGTATAACCATACTGCAAGTCCTCAAAATTAACTTCTGTGTCACTTACAACATGAGAGCCACTTACCCATTTTGCGGTATAGGTTGTACTGGAAACAGCCTTTCCTTCAAGCTTTGTTTCTGTCCCATCAACATCATAATACCAACCGCCGAAAATCTTGCCGCTGCCTTCGTATTTCGGTGTAAGCAAACCTGTTGTTGCATCTACTTCGCCGTTGATATCTACTGTGCCGCCATCTGTCAGGCAAAGAATATTGTTTGTAGCAAGCTCTTTAATTTCTTCGGCAACATCTGTCGCCTTCGCATTTACAGCATAAACCTTTGTGCCTGCAAAGGAGTATTCCGCCTTCTCTGGATAGGTTAGCTCCTTACCGTTAGTTGAATTTTTAAATGCAAAAGTGTTACACTCTGCACTGCCTTTAATTACAAGTGTCTCTAAATCTTTTCTGCAACCGACATTAAAAAATACACCATGCCCAAGCTTTTTTGCGTTGGGAATATTTACTGTTTTTAAGGGTGTTGTCAAAAATACATTGTTTCCAAATGTAATCTCTCTGTCCCCCGCATCAAAAATTCTTTCTTTTTTATCGTTGTATTTACTAAATGCTCTGTCTCCAACCGTCACAGGCACACCGGATTTAAATGTTATTTTTTCTAATGTACCATCCGACGAGCCACCGCCATCAGACTTTGCTGTTACAAATGCATAGCTGCCGATCGCAGACACATTTGCGCCAATTTCAACCTCTTTAATTTTATTATAGTCCTCTTTAAAAGCATTTTCGGCAATCGTAGTAACAGCCCAATCTTCTACTTTATCAGGAATAACCATTTCCTCTTTTTTGCTATCATCAAGACCTTCAACAAAGCCCTTAATCGCTAATTTCTTCGCTCCCGCAAAGTCATACTGAAAAATACTATCAGAAGGTATTGTTACACCAGACATATCAATCGTATAGCCTGCTTTTGTAAAGGCATCAATCGCATCTTCATCAGACATATCAAAGATGGCTTTATAAGGCGTACTATTAAATATATTTTTCCCGACAGACTGCAGCTGACTTCCCTTTGCAAAATGAACAGTTACTTCCTCTGTATTTTTGCCACTGAAAACCCCCTTCCCAAGCGTTGTTACAGATGCAGGAACTGTAATGTCCGTTATTTCTGTATCCGAAAAGCACCTGTCTTTCAGTTCTTTTATACCTTCAGGAATTGTAAAGCTTGTAAGTGCGACATCTCCTTGGAATATCCCTATAGGGATTGCTTCAATATCAGCAGGGAAATTCTTGACCTCTGCCAAGGAAGTACATCCAGAAAATGCACCCGCCCCCTTGTTTACATTGACCTCTCTTTCCGACCCAAAGGTAGCCCCATCAGGCAGAGTAACAGATGTTAAATTTACACAGCCACAAAGTGCATAGCTATTGATAGAGCGCAGAGAATCAGGGAACGTTACAGAAGAAAATCTCCCTGTCTGCATGGAGTTTGGACCTAATGCGGTTACACCCTCAGGAATTTCAAATTCTTCTGTTGTTTTGGCACTTGGATAGAAACGAAGCTCTACGCCACTTTTGCCATTCTCTGTATAGTTTTCATATAATACGCCATCTTCTACATAGAAATCACGGTTGTCATTATCTCCTGCAAGCTTAATTTCTTCCAGTTCTCTACAGTAAATAAGTGCATAGTTGCCAATCTTTTCTACGCTTGCCGGAATCGTGATTTCTTTAATGCTTGTGCTTCTAAACGCATGAGAACCAATATAGGTAGGATTACCAGTAATCTTGATTTGTGTGATACGAGGGCTAATTTTATACATAGACCCTTTTTCCGCAGTCGGGTCTAATGTTTTTGCAATCGCAATGCCCCAAGGAGTAGAATAGTTTTCATAATCAGCCATTTTACCGTCACCGCTGATTGTCAGTGTGTATGCTTGAACCTTCTCACTATTTTCTACCTCCGTTGTGGAGAAAAGCCACTCCGACTCTTTGTCCCCTTCTATTTTATAAAGATCATCTCCATTTTCTTCCAGTTTCCATTTCAAAGTATCTTCTTCCGTTGCACCACAAGATCCCTCAAAAACATTTTCCTGAGGTTCTTTCGTTTCATATATCGCAGATTTTTCCCCTTTCTGCTCGTCCTGCTCCACCGTTTCCTCCTGTGCCTGAGGGTCGTCCGTCCCCTCCGCCGCGAATGCCGGCACAGAAACCATGCTTGCCGCTACGGTCAGCGCAAGTGCCTTCGCATAATAATTTTTCTTCATATTTTTTCCTCCCTTTTATCTGTACTTTCTTTATACCCAATGCGAATAAATTCCTTTTTTCTTCACAAACAGAAAAAAGCACCGCCCATATCCGGCAATGCTCGTTTTTTTGCAGCTGGCTGCCAGTTGAAAGGCCCTGTAGCTTTGCGTCATAGGCTTTCGCCTACTTTGCCGAATTATGCTTGTTTTCTGCGGAATTTATTATTTTATGCAATTTGAATTATGGCAAAAAGGGATTTCTATTACAACCTTAATTTATAAAAAATATCCTAATTTGTAATATTTTTTCGTAAGAGGGTGGTTTTGTTTCGTTTAAAGGCACTACAATAAAAAAGAAGGCAACCCATTTGGGTTGCCTTTTCATGAGAGATATCTTATTTTACTGCAGCAGCTGCTTCAAATCCTCCTCCGGAGTCGTGATTGGTGCAATCCCGAAATTCTCCACAAGGTACTGCAGCACATTGGGCGAAACAAATGCCGGCAGGGTCGGGCCAAGGCGAATATTCTTGATGCCCAAATACAGCAGGGTCAGCAGGATGCACACCGCCTTCTGCTCATACCAGGAAAGCACCATGGACAGCGGCAAATCATTCACGCCGCAGCCGAACGCATCGGCAAGCGCAACGGCAATCTGAATCGCACTGTAAGCATCATTGCACTGCCCGATATCCATCAGACGGGGCAGACCGCCAATGGTGCCAAGGTCAAGGTCATTGAAGCGGTATTTGCCACAGGCAAGCGTCAGCACAACCGTATCCGCAGGGGTCTGCTTTACAAACTCCGTATAATAATTGCGCCCGGGACGTGCCCCATCGCAGCCTGCAACAAGGAAGAAATGTCTGATTGCGCCGGCTTTCACTGCCTCGATGACCTTATCCGCCACCCCAAGCACCGTGCCGCGTGCAAAGCCTGTCATCACTGTATTGCCGCCATTTATGCCTGTAAACATTCTATCCTCGGCATAGCCGCCCAGCTCCAGTGCCTTTTCGATCACAGGGGTGAAGTCCTTATCCGCGCCGATATGCGTCATTTCGGGATAGGATACCACCTCTGTGGTGAATACGCGGTCGGCATAGCTTGCCTTCGACGGCATCAGACAGTTGGTGGTAAACAGCACCGGCGCAGGCAGCTCTGCAAATTCCTTCTGCTGATTCTGCCATGCTGTGCCGAAGTTGCCCTTGAGATGCGCATATTTTTTCAATTCGGGATAACCATGTGCAGGCAGCATTTCGCCATGGGTATAAATATTGATACCCTTCCCCTCGGTCTGCTCCAGCAGCAGCTTGAGATCATGCAGATCGTGACCGGAAATCACAATAAACGGCCCCTTTTCCACAGTCAGCGGAACGGTAACAGGTGTGGGTGTGCCATAGCTTTCGGTATTTGCCTGATCCAGAAGCGCCATGCACTTGAGGTTTTTCTCACCGACCTCCATCACGATGGGCAGCAGCTCCTCCATGCCCCAATCCTCGCCGACAGCAAAAAGCGCCTTTGCGAAGAAATCGTTCACCGCATCATCGGTATAGCCCAGCACCAGCGCATGATGCGCATAGGCCGCCATGCCGCGCACCCCGAACAGAATCAGGGATTTCAGGCTGCGGATATCCTCCTGCGCATTCCAGAGCCTTGCCATATCGTAATCGGCAGCGCGACCGCACGGAGCAGCACAGTCCGAACAGTCGGGCACAAGCCTTGCCTTTTCCGCATGTACGCGGTCAATCAGCTCGCGCAGTGTCTTTTCGTTGAAGCTTACATTTGTAACGGTGGTAAATAATCCCTCAATCATCAGCCGCCATGTGCCGTCATTCACATCGGGGGCATTGTCCGTTGCGCGCGCAAGCCCAATCAGCGCCCCTGTCAGCTCATCCTGCAGCTGTGCCACATCAGCGGTTTTGCCGCAAACGCCTGCATTTCCCTTACAGCCGGTACATCCCGCCGTCTGCTCACACTGAAAACAAAACATTTTGTTGCCCATTTGAAACCCTCGCTTTCTTCTTTGTCCTCTTTTTAATCTAGAATTCTGCCGTCTGTGGAGATGGTCACAACCTGCCATGGAATGAATTTCCCACTCTGCTGTAATGCCGTTTTTGCCGCAAATTCCAGACCGCCGCAGCAGGGAACCTCCATGCGGACAATGGTGACGCTTTTGATATCGTTCTCACGAATGATTTCGGTCAGCTTCTCGGAATAATCCACACTGTCCAGCTTCGGACAGCCCACAAGGGTGATATGTCCCTTGATGAATTTTTCGTGGAAGGCGGCATAGGCATACGCGGTGCAGTCTGCGGCAATCAGCAGCTTTGCGCCGTCAAAATACGGTGCGCGTGCAGGAACCAGCTTAATCTGCACAGGCCACTGGGACAGGCGGCTGACCGCCTCTGTATTGCAAGCCGCGGCGGATTCTTCGTGTGCGATTGTTCTGGACTGGCTTCCCGGACATCCGCAGGGGAGTGTCATCCCTTCTGTCTGCATTTTTTCCTGTAGCCTTCTGCGCTTATTTTCCTCCACAGCCTTTTCATCATACGCTGCCGCTTCGCGCTCCACAAAGGTAATCGCGGCAGTGGGGCAGGTAGGCAGGCAATCGCCCAGACCATCGCAGTAGTCATCGCGCATCAGCTGCGCCTTCCCGTTTACCATAGCGATTGCGCCTTCGTGACAAGCGGCGGCACAAGCACCGCAGCCATTGCATTTATTTTGATCAATTTCAATGATTCTTCTTTTCACAATAAAAACCTCCTTGCTTTTTTGTTTTCATTATAGTATGCTAAATTCAACAAGTCGGTTGAATTTTCAACGAAAAGAGGGTTTTTATGAAAGAATTTTTTCCCATCATCCGTTCCTCTCAGCTTTTTTCGGGCGTTTCCGAGGAGGAACTGACCGCAATGCTTTCCTGTCTGGAAACAAGAAAGGAAAGCTTTCCCAAGGATGCCCTGCTGCTGCGCATCGGGGATACGGCAGATGCCATCGGTCTTGTGCTGTCCGGCAGTATTCTAATCATACAGGAGGACATCTGGGGCAACCGCAACATCATTTCCAAGGCAGGGGTGGGGCAGACCTTTGCCGCCGCCTATGCCTGCGCGCCCGGCTCTGTGCTGAATGTAAGCGTTGTGGCAGAAACGGCTGTTACGGTGCTGTATTTGAACATAAAGCGTGTGCTGCATGTGTGCTCCTCCGCCTGCGCGCATCATAGTCATATCATCCGAAATCTGCTTGGCGAGCTTGCAGAGAAAAACCTTCGCTTCAGCGAAAAGCTGACCCACATGGGGCAGCGCACAACGCGCGCAAAGCTGATGTCCTATTTTTCCGCAGAGGCACAGCGGCTCGGAAAATATGAATTTGATATTCCCTTTTCCAGACAGCAGCTTGCGGATTACCTCGCGGTGGAGCGCAGCGGACTTTCTCTGGAGCTTGGGAAAATGCGGGATGAGGGTCTGCTGGATTTTCATAAAAACCATTTCGTTTTGAAGGTATAACGCCAATAAAAAAGCAGAAACTCCTTTTTCGCAGGAGCTTCTGCTTTTTGTTTGCTTATTTCATTCCGTTTTCAGCGAAGCGGTGGAACAGCGCCGCAAGCTCGGCACGCGTAGCAGTGCCCTTCGGATAAAGGAGATTGCTGTCGCCCTTTACAAGGCCGGTATTCACCGCCCACGCCATAGCGCCCATCGCATAATCGGAAATGCTCTCGTAATCGTCGAACTCCCGAATTGCCATGCCGCCCTGTGTGGTATCATAGCCCTTATACTGCGCGTAGCGATAGAAAATCGCCGCAAGCTGTTCACGGGTAATCGGATCATTCGGGGCAAAGCTGCTGTTGCCGTAGCCGCCCATAATGCCGTTTTGCTGTGCCCATGTCACCGCATCATAAAACCATGCCGTACCGGAGCCACGCACAACATCGGTAAAGCTGTTTTCTCCCTCGACAGCAGGGCTGCCCTCCATGCGGTAGAAAATTACCGCAATCTGCGCACGGGTGGTGTTCGCATAGGGCGCAAAGGCTGCCGCATCCATACCGGACATCAGACCCTTTTCGTAGCTAAACAAAACATCCCGATAAAACCAATCGCCTGCATTGACATCCGCAAAGGGATTCTTCACTGCATCCGGCTCGTTCGGCTCTCTCTTTTTCCAGTCTGCATAAACTGTTTTGCTGCCGCTCAGCTTGATTTCCGTAATCCTCTGCGTCAAAGCCTTGTCGGCATACCAGCCGCCGAAGTCATAGCCGTCACGCATCGGGGTATAGGCGGAAAGGTCAAGCGTTTTGCCGCGAGCGGCGCGGATTGCCTGCATGCTGTCGCCGCCGTTGGTTTCAAAGGTCAGCGTGTAGTAGGTCGTGCCGCCGCCACCACCGCCGCCGCTACTGCTTGTATTCGCTTTCCACTTCGCTGTAAGGGTCATGGTATATTGGGCTCTATCCGTTTCAAAATCCCATTTTCTATTTTCGCCTTTGTTATCGTAATACCAGCCCTCAAACGTATGCTCCTCTTTGGTTGGCTTGGGAATCGGAGCTATAAGTGGTGCTCCCTCCTTCTTCCAATACACCTCCTGCCTGCTGCTATTATCTCCATTGTTCGGGTCAAAGGTGATGACAAGCTTACCGCTCAGGGACTCCGCTTGGCTGAAATCGCCGCCTAAAATCGCCCCTAAGTTGTTCGTGACACTGCCCGTAAATGTGCCGCCCTTGATTGTACCACCGCCATCATTCATAACCTCGCCTGTAAATTGACCCTTTTCGATAATGCAATTGTTGGTAACCTTTCCCTTAAACTCAGTACTGCCGGCAGCCCCCTCGGTGCCTGCGATTACCGCACTACTCCAGTTTTTAACGGCATTTGTCACCTCACCGAAAATCTCACCGCCGTCAGCATTTAATCTGCTATCATTGTATACGTTTGTATAGATTTTTGCAGTGCCGCTTATGGTAAATACAGCCGCTGTGTCAGCAGCGTTGTACACATGACTTTCGTCATTCTCATTCTCGCCCTCTTCACCAATCGTGCCGCCTCTCATGGTGAACTCCTTAAGGTTATACACCCCACCGGTCGGTCTCTCCTTCATCTTTATGGCAGTGCAGCCTTTGATTGTACCGTTTTCCATGATAAAGCTGCCTTCGTTGTAAACGCCACCACCCCGAGAGGACAAATGTCCTGACGTATCAGCCGTACATGAAAGGATAGCACCGTTACGCAGGGTAAATACACCGTTTCCATTTTTCCTGCTGGTGTTAGTGTACACACCGCCGCCGTTTCGTGCAGTACAGCTGCGAATCTCAGAGCCATTATTCATCGTGAATGTGCATGCCGGATTAACCGCTACACCGCCACCATTATCGCTCGCCGTACAGCCGATAATTCTGCTGCTTGTCATGGTAAATTCGCTGGGTTCACCTGTTTGGTCGTTATTGTCAAGATACACGCCACCACCAAACTTTGCCTGACAGCCGACAATGCTGCCCCCGGTCATATTCAGCTTTCCGCCGGGCGCGACATACACGCCGCCGCCTTTTTGTGCATTGCCGCCGGTGATAATGCCGCCGTAGACGGTTTTACTGCTATCATCGACCAGTACCCACAAACCGCCGGTGCTCTGGACAAATTTATGCGCTTTGTCTGTGTCACTGTCCGCAATCGTCAGTTCGCCGCCTTGCTCCACCTTGATAACACTGCCTTCCTTCGTCATTCGCAGCACAAAGCCGTTCAAATCCAGCGTCACAGCGCGGTTGACCGTCAGTGTATCGCTGATAGCAATATCTTGCTTCAGTGTAATCTTGGAAATGTTGCTGTCTCCCAGCGCGGAAGTCAATGCGTCCTTCATGGAAACCTCCGCCTCTCCGCTTCTGTTTGACAGGGTAATCATTTCCCCCTGCTCCGTTTCTGCCGCCGATACCGGCACAGAAGCCGTAGAAAACAGGAAGCAGGTGCAAAGCAGTGCCGTGTAAATCCGTTTTCTTTGTTTTTTCATTCGTTTTTCCTCCCTCCATTGCTGTCATGTCATTTCCTTTTCCGTATCCCGCTCCTTCCTTTTTTCTGTGTCATGCAGACACCGCAGAAAGAGCCTTTCACTTATATAGGTACAAAAAAACAGAAAAACTCTCACCTAAAAATCAAATTTTTTTAAAAAAAATAAAAAAATCAGCTTGCCTGCCGCCAGAATCCCCACAGGCAAAAGATACGCGATATACTGCGCTGTGCCGCCGTAGGCAATCAGCAGGTTATAAATTGCATGAAAGGTAATCGCCGCCCCAAGCAGTCCGCAGGTTCCGGCAATTTTCAGCCATGTCCGCCGCCACACATACGCAAGCCCGCCGCCGACGATGGCTCCGCAAATCACATGCATTGCTCCCGTTCCGATGCCACGGAAGAAAATAAAGGAGAAATGCGCGGCTCCGTTTTGAATCAGATAGCAGATATTTTCAAAGGTAGCAAAGGAAAGCGCAGTAATCACTGCGGCAATCCCAATCTGCCGCGCCTGCGGCTCAAATACCAAAAGATAAAAGAGCAGCGGCAGCAGCTTCATCCCCTCCTCCACCACAGGCGCAATCTCCACAGTGGCGGCAAAGGCATCCGCCCCATACAGCGCGGCGAAAAAGGTATTGAGATATGCAGAAAGCAGGCACATGCCCATTCCCGCAAGGCAGAACAGAAAAGCCCCTGTATGCCGTTTTCCCATGCACAGGGCGGCAATCAGCAAAGGCGATGCCATGCAGATAAAAATATTTTCCATATATGTCATGCCTGCACCGCCCTTCCTGTGGCAGGCAGCAGAGCGAATATGCAGCCCGTCAGCAGAACATCAAACCCGTAATAGAGGAAGGAAGCCAAATCCCCCTGCCGGAAGCAGCCGGAAGTCCAAAGGATATATTCCGCCGCCACATAGCACAGCACCCCGATATGGAAATATCGCAGCTGCCGCGCCGCTCCCGTCTGCGTTCGCGCATAAGTAAGCCCCCGTATCGCATGATAGGAAACAGCAATCATCATGCCGCACCAAAGCAGATTCGAGAGAACATCCCCAAAGGTGCAGTAAAATATACATAAGGGAATGCCTATCAGGAAGGCAATCCGCGCCCTTCGGCACACAAAGCCTCTTTCCTCCGCAGAGGAAAGGGAGTATTGCAAAATAGAAAGAAAAATAACGCTTGCCACCCAGCCAAACTCCGATACATAAAAAACCTGCGGCGTTTTTGAGAACAAAAACAGATACAGCGTCCAGTACAGGGAGCCGAGCGCAAAGCAGCCATAAAAGCAGGTCAGCAGAAAATACGCCTGCTTTCTGCCCTTCAGATATCGCATCCCGCTCAGGCAAAAGCCCAGCAGGGTAACAGAGAATTGCACAAAGTTATCGACAAGTTCCATTCGCATTGTCCCCCTTTTGCTCCTCCGACTGTTCGTCCTTATGCAGCAGGCAGATACGGAAGCACGCGATTGTCACACACACACCAAGGACAAAGGCGAGCAGTCCGGTCACGATATATCCAAGCGCAGCACTGCCGCCCAGCATTGTTGCCGCTGTTCCAAAGCCGGAGGATATACTCGGCTCCATTCGATTGACCATATCGGGCATAAAAAGGGAAACCCCAACGATTACCGCAAGGCACGCCGCCACGCCGAAAACGGCGGCGATCCGTTCCTGCTGCTGCCTTCTCCGACGCTCCTTTTCCGCAATCCGCCGCTTTACCTCTGCAATTCGTTCCTCATGACTCCGCATTTGTGATTCCCTCCCGTTCCAGTAATCCGCGCAGACGGCCCTTGCCCCGATACACCATATTGGTAATCTGCTTCTCGCTTTTCCCCATAACCTCAGCAGCCTGCAAATAGCTCATGCCCTCAAAGTAGACCAGATAAAGCGCCTCTCGGTAATCCGGATTTAACGCAGCCATGCAGAAATGCAGAATCCGATCCCGCTCCTTTGTGCGGACAACCTCCTCCACCAGCGTCTGTCCGTCCGGCTCCTCGGTCAGATTATCCAGGCTGAAGAAAAGCCGCCGTCTGCTTCTGCCGCGCAAAGCCATGTGCCGTGCCGCTTTATACAGATAGGCCTTTAAGCCGCCGTCTCGAATACGTGGCTTTTTCGTAAATAAATAGGAAAAGACTTCGATCATCAAATCCTCCGCTTCGTGAACGTCATGCAGATAGCCGTTGATATATAAGGTCAGCGGATTGCCGTATTTTTTCATCAATGCCACAAGCCCCGCTTCATCGCCGCAAAGATATTGCCTGTAAAGCTCTTCATCCATCGCCATGCCGTTCACTTCCTTTCCATCGCATCCTCTCAGCACAGAAAGGCATTGCGCCGCAAAAGGATGTCCTCTGTCTGAAATACTATCTCCAGTATATGCGAACATCCGCATAAATTCAAGATTTTCGTCATCAATCGCATCTGCATGCTGTCGGCAGATTTTTCTAAGATGCTCCGATGCGGAAATCTGCATCTTCTCCCCCGATCCCGTCAGAAATCCATAAAACCGCGGACTGACTGCAACCAACTTGCTTTTCTCGCAAAAATCCCCTATGATAAGCTTAAATCAGCCATTTTCTCGCAAAGGAGGAACTTTCTATGGATAAGGATTTTCTGAAATTTATGTCATTCGTTGCCTTTATGGAAGCGAAAAAGGAAGCGGAACGGGATTGTTCTGCCGAAGATACCGGATGGCAGGATACCATCCCTACTATCAGAAGAAAGCCCGACCCTGCTACAGAAGCGCTTCTTCTCAGCCGCATCCGGATGCCCGAAAAGCCGGTAAACAAAATGGGATCCGGCGAAAAGGTTTTTATGGGTATCGGCATCATTGGTCTGTTTGATGCCGCTTTCGGTCTCTTTCTGATGGACGCTTTTTATTTTCTTGTCGGGCTTGTTGTCGGTGTTTCCTTTATCATCATGGCAACCTCAAATGCAAAAAAGAGATATGATGAAAAGCTGGCAGAATATGAGCTGGCACAGAGGGACTTCCCTGCTTATCAGAGAAAAATGCTCGCCAAGCAGAGGCTCGGAAAGTAAACAGAACGCTTAAAGGGGGATCAGATAATGTCGCAAAAAAGGAGTACCCTTCTTATCTGGGCCGCGGTCATTTTTATTCTCATTGTCACATGCTTGATTACCGACCGCAACAATCTTGCAGAAAGAACGCTTTATTCCTCACAGGAGGAAATGCAGTCCGCCCTACAGGATACCTTTGTATATTACACCGCAAGAGGGGAACGACAGGCATGGAGCATCCATGGCGATACCGCAATACAAACCTATGAAAATGGCGCAGTATTTTCGTATACCATTACGAAATGGCGTCCGCACCGCGGTGCGCTGATGCTTACACTGGACACCACGGCACAAAAGGAAACGCTGTTTGTTGCACTTAATGGCTCTCTGTTTGATCAGCATAAGCATGTCTTTCGTCGGGAAGAACAGCTTGCCTCCTCCGACAGAAGTGCGAAGCGCAAGCCTGTTTCCGGACAGAATCAGCCTGCTGCGCAGAATAAACCCTCCGAGCAGAGTAAATCTTCCGAGCAGAGTAAGCCTGCTGAAACAACTCCCACCCCCGTATACACCGCCCCCAAATCACAGAAGAAGCCCGAACTGCCCGATTGCGGCGATTATGAAAGCTATGAGGATTTCATGGATGACTGGGATGGCTATATGCCGGATGGCAGTGATGCAGAGGATTACTGGGAGGATTGGTAAGAACGGTATGCAGAAAGGGAGTATGCACATGAATGACAGAAAGATGGTCTTAGATGGCATGATGGGACTGGTGGTCGGGGACGCATTGGGGTGTCCCGTTCAGTTTCTCAACAGAGAGGAGCTTCGGGAGCGTGGAGCCGTCACCGAAATGGAGGGCTACGGCACCTATAACATGCCCCCCGGCACATGGACGGATGACAGCAGTATGGCGCTTGCAACCCTCGCGAGCATCAACGAAAGGAACTGCATCGACCTGCGCGATATCATGGAACGCTTTCTTGATTGGGAATTTCATGGCGCATATACCCCCTTCGGCGAGGCGTTCGATGAAGGGAATACCTGCAGCAACGCCATCTATAAATATCGCGACGACCACGACCTCACAACCTGCGGCGAAACGGACGAATATTCCAACGGCAACGGTGCCTTGATGCGGATTCTCCCTGTCTGCCTGTATTTCATTCAGAAGGAAGGTATTTCGGATGCGGATGCCCTTCGGCAAATCCACCTGGCAACAGGGCTTACGCATAATCATCTGCGGTGCCATATCGCAAGCGGATTGTATTATTTTATGGCAAAGGCTATCGTCGCAATGGCACCTGAAAAAGCCGAGTTGAAAACCTGTATCCAATGCGGCCTGGAACAGGGCTTTGCGTTTTATCACACGCCCGAAAGCCTTGCGGAGCTGATGCACTTCCATAGATTGCGCGACTTAAATGAATTTTTCTCCCTGCCCGAAGATGAAATCGAGAGCGACGGCTATGTTCTGCATGCTTTGGAGGCGGCAATCTGGTGTCTGCTTCATACCAATCGCTTTCGGGACTGCCTGCTCCGCGCAGTCAATCTCGGCGATGATACCGATACCACTGCCGCAATCGCAGGCGGGCTTGCAGGGCTGTATTATCACTATGAAGCCATGCCGCAGGAATGGGTAAATGCCATCCGAAGAAAAGCATGGATAAAAAGGCTGTGCCTGCAAGAGCTTTAGCATAAAAACAGGACTTCCCCTGCGGGAAGTCCTTTGTAACCTACTCATTTTCAATTCTTCATCTTCTGCACTCAACTCGCCCATTTCCTCCAGTGCAACAAGGTACTGTCTGAAAATATTCTCTTTAGATTTTTCTATGCAGGATAAATATTGCGGCTCCTTCATCATTCTGAAAAGCTCCATTCTTATCGGAACTTTTCCGTGCAAGGCTGCCTTTATTCGATAATACTCACTTCTTGTCCACGAATTTACTATCATTGCAATCACCCTTCATTTCGTTTTCTCAGAATCAGATTCAGCCACCGTTCGTCTCCTCTTTCCGGTCGAACATCGCCGGTAATCCATTTCTCCTCTATGTCAAAGCCGCCTGTTTCATTTAACAGTTCCGCAAATGCTTCTTCTGTCATATCAAGAAAATATCTTCCCCTTCGCTCTCCCTCAAAAGTCCCATATTTGAATGAAAGATAGGCAATCCCCTCTTTCTTGAGTGCAAGCAATATTTTTTTCAGCACCTCTTTTAATTCATTATGGGTTAAATGAAGAATGGACGCACACGCCCAAATGCCATCATACTTTTCATATTCCTCCAATTCCTGAAATAACATTTGCTTCACTTCAATACCCGTATATCGACTTGCCGCCCGGCACATCTCGGCAGAACCGTCTACCGCCTCCACAAAATAACCTCTATTTAGAAAACATTTTGTGTCACGCCCCGAACCACAGCCAAAATCTAAAATCAAAGCGCCCTTTTCCAGCTTACTCAAAAAAAGCTCTTGTACCTCACTAAAATCGACCTCTCTTGTTTCACGGATAAAATTTTCTGCATTTTGTTCATAATATAATAAGGTCTTTCTCATACTTTAACTCCCTCATATCAAATAGGCTTTTAAAGCATAATATCATCTTCACTGTCTCTCGGCAAGCCTTCTGCCGATAACCACATAAAAACAGGACTTCCCCTACGAGAAGTCCTCATTTTTTTCTCTCTATAAAATTAGTACAGCTTAGCCCCTGCCGGGATTCTGTCATCTACCATCAGAAGGTTCAGTCCTTCGTGACCGTCTTCCTCGTGTACTGCCGAAATCAGCATACCCTCGGAATCAATGCCCATCATTTTTCTGGGGGGCAGGTTCACGATAGCGATTGCTGTCTTGCCAACCAGTTCTTCCGGTTCATAATAGTCGTGAATACCGCTTAAAATCACACGATCCTTACGTTCACCGTCATCCAGTACAAACTTCAGCAGCTTTTTGGATTTTGCAACTGCCTCACATGCCAGAATCTTAACCGCACGGAAATCGGATTTTGCAAATGTATCGAAATCTACCATTTCTTTAAAAATAGGCTCAATCTTCACATTGGAGAAATCAACCCTCTCAGCGACCTTTGCTGCAGGTGCTGCTTCGGAAGTCTTGGATGCCTTCTTATCAGCGTCCAGAGGCTTCATTGTCGGGAATATAACCGAAGCTAATCCACCACAGTCCAAATAAGTTGATAAACGCTTTTTTACACGATTTTCATTATATATCGCCAGTCCATATTTGTCCACCAAAATCCAACAAACTAATGTCATTTTGATGTATTCTGACTTTTTTGATGTCAGGTTTGTCTTGGAAATCGTCCCCTTGCAAGGACTTCTTCCTAAAATATATCACTATTATTTTCCAGAGCTTTAATTGCTTCCTTTTTCTTCACATCTGTTGCTTCCGCATAAATATCCATCGTTGTTTCAATATTTGCATGACCCATAATACTTTGAATCACTTTCAGATTTCTTTCATTTTCACAAAATCTGGTGCAAAATGTGTGTCGGATATGATGACACGAAAAATGAGGAATCAATACCGGGCGTCTGCTCTCCCGTTTTGCCTTAATAATTTCTTCGGCATTGTAGGCTTCGTAAATTCTTTTGATTGCACTGTTGATTACGCTGGGTTTATGGATAATTCCGTCTTTATTGCAAAAGATAAACCCACTCATACCATCAACCACTTGCACATTAAAACCGGTTTCTTTCTGTGCTTCGTATTCATCCTTAAATGCCTGTTCTACAGCCTGCATCATCGGAATAGTACGAATCCCGGCTTCTGTCTTTGGCGAAGAAATATGAAATTCACTCTT
>UMLO01048827.1_pt1 | contig 31469 bp, 25 predicted proteins | sample 1966551 | NCBI WGS metagenome assembly UMLO01 (sample SAMEA4836201, study PRJEB28245) | human gut metagenome | biome: gut microbiome; material: fecal sample | place: Denmark | collected 2008
GCAACAATAACAATGCAGTGCAGGAAAAACAGTATGAGTTTGACGGCATACTGACCGGTGTAGGCGTGTTGGAAATGATGCCCGACGGATATGGTTTCCTGCGTTCTTCCGATTATAACTACCTGACTTCTCCGGATGATATTTATGTATCGCAATCGCAGATCAAGTTGTTCGGCCTGAAGACTGGTGACGTGGTAGAGGGAGCTATCCGTCCTCCGAAGGAAGGTGAAAAATATTTCCCGCTCGTCAAAGTGGATAAGATCAACGGCCGTACGCCGGAAGAGGTCCGCGACCGTGTTCCTTTCGATCATCTGACTCCGCTTTTCCCGGATGAAAAATTCATGTTGACGGCCCGCAAGTCTTCGAAAGTGTATGACAATATCGCCGTACGTGTAGTAGACCTGTTCTCACCGATCGGCAAAGGACAGCGTGGTCTGATCGTGGCGCAGCCGAAGACCGGTAAGACGATGCTGTTGAAAGATATCGCCAATGCGATTGCCGCCAACCATCCTGAAGTGTATATGATTATCCTGCTGATCGACGAACGTCCTGAAGAGGTAACCGATATGGCCCGTAGCGTGGATGCAGAAGTGATCGCTTCTACTTTCGACGAACCGGCTGAACGCCATGTGAAGATAGCGGAAATCGTTTTGAACAAAGCTAAACGTATGGTGGAATGTGGGCATGATGTTGTGATCCTGTTAGACTCCATCACGCGTCTGGCTCGTGCTTACAATACGGTTCAACCGGCTTCCGGAAAGGTTCTCTCCGGTGGTGTGGATGCAAATGCTTTGCAGAAACCGAAACGTTTCTTCGGGGCTGCCCGTAACATAGAAAACGGCGGTAGCCTGACGATCCTGGCAACGGCGTTGACAGAAACCGGTTCGAAGATGGACGATGTGATCTTTGAAGAATTCAAGGGTACGGGTAATATGGAATTGCAGTTGGATCGCAAGTTGGCGAACAAACGCGTTTATCCGGCTGTCGATATCACAGCTTCTAGCACACGCCGCGACGACCTGTTGCAGGATGAAAGCACGGTGAACCGTATGTGGATCCTGCGTAAGTACCTGGCCGATATGAACTCTATGGAGGCTATGGAATTTGTCAAGAAACGCATGGAACAGACATTCGACAATATGGAGTTCCTGGCTTCGATGAACGGATAAATAGAAGATACTTGATATATAAAAAACGCAGACCGGGCTTGACCCGGTCTGCGTTTTTTATTTGTTACAATCAAAAGAATAGAGTATCATGCTTCGCGTTGAAGGATTGACACCTCTTTATCACTCTATAAGCGTTGCTTATGCTTCCTTTCTCGGTCTTCCCCTGCGGCGTTGGTTGTTGTTGTTACCGCTGGGGCGGTTGTCTTTTTTTGCATTTCCGCTGTCTTTGCGGGGACGTCCTCTGCCACGGCGCATGTTGGAGTATTTTTCGGGTTCGTATAAAGGAGTTTCACCGAATTTGGGATCGATCGGTATTTTGTAGACTTCCTTTTCCAGAAAATCTTCGATACATTTGAATTGGGATTGTTCTTCGACCGAAACGAATGTGATGGCTAACCCTTCACCGTTTGTTCCGCGTGCGGTACGGCCGATGCGGTGTACGTAGTCTTCCGGGTCGTGGGGAATGTCGAAATTGACTACCAGCTTGATGTCGTTGATATCGATACCACGCGAGACGACGTCTGTGGCAACAAGGATGTCGATATGTCCGTTCTTAAACTCTTTCATCACCTCTTCACGCTGCGACTGCTCAAGATCCGAATGCATGGCTGCCACGTTGAACTTCATTCGTTTGAGGGTGGTTGCCAGCTCCTTTACTTTCATTTTTGAAGATGAAAATATGATGACACGTTGTGGGCGGCTCTGCGAGAACAGGTCTTCCAATATGTGCAATTTCTGCATATCATAGCAGATATAGGCCGTTTGCATGATTGTTTCGGGTGGACGGGAGATGGCTATCTTGACTTCTTCCGGATTTTTCAGGATCGTTTGAGCCAGTGTCCGGATCTTGGGAGGCATTGTGGCGGAGAACATGATTGTCTGGCAGTTTTCAGGCAATAGTTTGTAGACCTGCATGATATCGTCATAAAATCCCATGTCGAGCATCCGGTCCGCTTCATCCAGGACGAAGAAGGAAACCTGCGACAGGTCGACAGTCCCCAACTTGATATGCGACAACAGGCGTCCGGGGGTAGCGATCACAATATCGGCACCCATTTCCATCCCACGCTTTTGCTGTTCCCAGGCAATACCGTCCGTACCACCGTAAACGGCAACGGCGGAAACCGGAACAAAGTAGGTGAAACCTTCGATTTGCTGGTCGATCTGTTGGGCCAATTCGCGTGTAGGAGCCATGATAACGGCATTGATCGCATTGGCCGGATGTAATCCTTTGCTGAGTTCATTGATCACCGGCAGCACGTATGCGGCAGTTTTTCCTGTCCCCGTCTGTGCACAGGCGATAATGTCTTTCCCTTCCAAAATAACCGGAATCGTTAGTTCCTGTACCGGAGTAGTCTCCTGAAAATTCATTGCGTCAAGGCCATCCAATACGGCCTCTTCTAAATCCAATTCGTCAAATCTCATCTTTCATCATTAAATTCCCGGTAAAGGTAGATAATATTTGGCAATAATTATTACATAGAACGCCGCTCTTCTTAGAAAAGAGTTGTTTTTTAGATAAAATATAAGTTTTAGTCACGTTTTTATAGGGGAAACCTCGATAAGAATAAGATTCATTGTCGCGCTATTTGTAATATTTCTTGTATATTTTGTCGAATGTACCGTTCTTGCGTATCTGTTCCAGCCAGCTGTTCAGGCTGTCGAGCAGGATAGGGGAGTCTTTGCGGACTGCCCAGGATTGGAGTTGCGTGAAACTTATGTCTGTTTTGATATCTATTTCCGGAAGTTGTTTTTGGGAAAGGACGGCTATCTGCTGGTCGCAGACGGCATAATCGATGTCTCCTTTGGCGACCATGATGGCAAGCTGTTCACCGGAGTATAATTCGTCTTCTACCACGTAAATCGTATCGCCGATCTCATGTCCTAAGTTTTGCAGCCTGAGCCGGGCGGGAGAATCTTTCGGAATATAGAGAGTCTTGCCGGCCAGGTCAAGCTGGTTACGGATGGGTTTGGTCCCGTTATTGGCTGCTTCCGTTCGTTGTATCAGGACTTGTTTGTCGAGGACGATTGGTTCGGTGAACAGATATTTCTCTTTGATCTCGCTGGTGATCGGGATGTTGCGGGCCACAATATCGCATTTGTTCTCTTCGAGCATATCGAAACTTTCGGCCAGGCTCATCTCCAAAAGCGTTTGTACTTCCAGGCCTGATAACCGGGCGATAGCCTGGCTCAGTTCGTATTGGAAACCTTCTATTGTGTCGCCTGCCACATAATAACCCGATTGGTTGTATTCAGTCACCAGCCGCAGGATTCCCTCTGCTTTGATCTCCGGATAGTCGCGTGGGAGAACTTCTGCCTTCGACATGTTTTTCAGGCGCCATAGCATGATCATGGTTGCAACGGCGATTACCAGCAGCCCGGCATAGACTCCTATCAGTTTCCTCGATTTCATACAATCAGTTGTTGAATGTGACAGCCACGCCCATTTTCAAGACAAACGGATCCAGCGGATAATGCGCCAGTGAGAAGTAGTTCGGATTGACGAACTTGGAACCCAGGTTGTAGCCCATCACAAAGAAACGGGCCTGCTTCAGGTGGAAGTTGACATAGGCGTTGACAAGCGGGAAATTGCCGACTTTCACTTCGTCCTGTATCTGGAACTGCTGTGTGGCCGGTTCGTAATACGGGGCGTAGTAGGAAGTGTTATAATACATATTGGCCCCCAACTGGACCATCAATACCTTTGCTACCTTAAATTTCAGATACATATTGGTGTACAGGCTGATTTGGGGCAAAGGCAGCACGCTTTTGTCGCTGCTCAACTGGTAGGCCACTTCATTTTCCCATCCGAAAGCGCGGTGCATGACATCTTGTTTGATGCGGGCATTTATCACTTGCAGGTTTCTGCTTTTCTGTTCCGGCATTCCTTGTTTGTTGAAGAATACGTAGTTCTGTATGCTTTCGATCCCGGCAGACAACTGTGTCCGTGTGGACTCCAGGTTGATCTTGGCTCCGGCATAGATTTGCTGGATCATGTTCATGTCCCGGTTGTCCCACCAAAAATAGCGGGAATGGAAGTGGCGCATATAGAACGAAGGAGTGACATTCTTGATGTATCCTTCCGCACTGATCGTCGCGTCTTTTTTGAAGAGCTTGAATCTGGTTTGCAGGTTTCCCGTTGCCCGAAATTCCCCGATGTCGTCACCCACGACGCAAAGTTCTCCGCGGGCATTGTAAGTCAGGATATTTCCTTTACGTTTGGAGATTTCGGCTCCGATATATGTCGAGAATTCGTCATACACCTGTGCCACCGGAAATTCGATGGAGGAAGGAGAAGCATCCAACCCGCTTCCGTATTCGGGATCATAAGACAACCCCGGTATCTGGGCCGGCAACTGGAATTTGCGCTTGTCGAACGTCGCAAAGGCGGTGATGCCGAACTTCGCCCAGTCCTGAAAACCTTCGCGAAGGGAGAGCCCGAACGTATTGCGCAGATTCCAATAGGAGGTACGGTCGTCGACACTCGTCCCGTTTTCCAAACCGAAAACACGAGGATCTCCATCCGGAGTCAGATAGCATTCGTTCAGGTTTTGGTCCGCTTCCGAACGGAAACGGCGACGGTTGTCCTGATATTCCAGTGTATGAATGATACTGGATACGGGAATGAATACTTTCACGGGATTTCCCAGCGTGTCCACTTCCCCTTCCAGTTCGCGTTCGAATCCGAGGTTATAATGGTGGCAGAGGAAATACTGTTTGCCCCGCACACGGTTCCAGGCTTTGACCGGATAGCGCGTATCGAAAGCCTTGGGGTCGTCCTGGTTCCTCTCGCCGGCAAAATATTGGTCCGGGTTGGTGATGACCGAGTCGTTGGCCAATCCTCCGTTTTCGTAATTGATGAAGTTGAAGTTGCTCAAGTAAGCATGCGCTTCGTAACGATCCGACTTGTAACTGCCGAAAAGGCGGTAGCTCAACAGCTTGTTGCCGTTATTCTTGTAATATCCACGGCTGTAGATATAGTCCAGATCGCCACCTACGTTGATCTTCGGGCCGAAGTTCATGGTCAGCGTTCCTTTCAACCGTTCGTTTTTGCTTTCACTTCCCCCCATGGTCGTGTACATCACGTTCGTATAAGGAATTTTCGTGTTGTAATACAGTGCGTTCCGGGGGTCTGTGATATAATAATCGTAAGCATCGGCAAACAGGAAATCCCGTGGTTCCTTGCGTTCGGAGAAGATACGGGTTTGTGCCGGTGATCCCGTATTGGCCAGGTAGCCGACTGCTAGCGATTCGGATTCCACCAGCGTGCTGTTGGCGAAATTCAGTTTGTGCGTGTCCAACGGAGCAATATAAGGATCGCCCAACAGAGGAGTAAGCCGATAGGCGGTGATACGTCTGTCGTTTATTGCTGCGCTGTCCGGAACCAGCAGGCTGTCCGGAACTTCCTGGTTGGCTTTTGACAGGTTCCCGAGTGAGAATCCTTTCCGGTCTCCGCCCGGCCGACGTTGCGCATGCAGAGCCGAAGCGGATATTATCAAGAGTAATAATATGTATAAGCTATGCTTCATGGGGGGCAAAGATACGAATAATGTGTCAATTGAATAATGTGCCAATAGACACATTATTCAATTGGTTCATTATCACATTGTATAATCTCCATTCCTTTTTTGATTGCCGCCTCGTTCATAGGGATGAGTTTGTGGTGGCGTTCGGGCAGAGATTTCTTCAAGCCTAACAATACGTTTTCCAGTTTCACCATCGGGACGATTTTCAGCAATCCGCCGAGGATCAGCATGTTGAATGCTTTCTCGTTTTTCATCTCGGTGGCCGCGTCCATTGCATCCACGCGATATACGCTGACATCGGTCCGTTTCACCGGTGTATGGATTCCATATCCGTCATAAATGATGATGCCGCCTTTTTTCACCTTGTTTTCGAACTTGTCCATAGAGGGCTGGTTCAGGATGATGGCAATATCATACTCGTTCAGTACGGGAGAACTGATGCGGTCGTCACTCAGAATAACGGTTACGTTGGCTGTCCCGCCCCGTTGTTCGGGACCGTAGGAAGGCATCCAACTGACTTCCTTCCCTTCCATCAGGCCGGAATAAGCCAGGATCTTACCCATTGACAAAACCCCTTGTCCTCCGAAACCTGCTATTATTATCTCTTGTTTCATTGTGTCAATAATTTTATAATGAGCCAATGAGCCAATGTGCCAATTTGAAATCACACAGACTTTTTGGCTGAACTAATTATACTGTTTATAAGTCGTAATATCTCAACGCGACTTTCACTATTTTGAGCTTCATTAATATTAGCCCCGATAGAAGTGCCTGGCAAATTATTATTCCTTGTTCTTGAGGTCTCCTAACGGATAGAACGGGATCATGTTCTCTTCCATCCATTTATTAGCCTTTTCAGGTGTCATTTTCCAACCGGAAGAACAAGTGGAAACGAATTCGACAATCGAAGTACCTTTGCCGGCCATCGAGTTTTCGAAGGCTTTGCGGAGCATTTTCTTTGCTTTGCGGACGGCAGCAGCGGTCTGTACGCTCTGGCGGGTGACCAGGCAGGTCCCTTCCAACTGTGCAAGCAGGTCGCCGATCTTCAACGGATAGCCGTTTAGGGCAATGTTACGGCCGTAGGGGCAGGTTGCTGTCGGCATTCCTTCCAGTGTGGTAGGAGCCATCTGGCCGCCTGTCATGCCATAGATGGCATTGTTGACGAATACGATCACGATATTTTCTCCACGGTTGGCTGCATGGATTGTTTCGGCAGTACCGATGGCAGCCAGGTCGCCGTCGCCTTGGTAGGTGAATACCATCTTGCCCGGGTTCAGCCGCTTGACGGCAGTCGCGATGGCTGGTGCACGTCCGTGGGCTGCTTCGATCCAGTCGATATCCAGATAATTGTAGGCAAAAACTGCGCATCCGACAGGAGAGATACCGATCGTTTTATCTTCCATGCCCATCTCGGCGATCACTTCGGCAATCAACTTGTGTATCACGCCGTGGCTGCAACCGGGACAGTAGTGCATGGGATTTTCATTCATCAACCTGGGCTTTTCATATACCAGGTTCTCCGGTTTAATTATATCATTAATTTCCATACTGTGAATAATTTTTCAATGAGTAAATGTGCCAATGTGCCAATAATATAGTTTGCACATTGGCACATTTGCTCATTATTAATTAATAAATCTCATCAGATATTGAACCAGGCGGAAACAGATCGCCGCGCCACCGCAGTACAGGAAAGGCAATCGGTTTTCCGGAAAAGCGAAGTAACAGACTACTGCTGCTATAGCCAAAATCATGAATAACCAGGTCAATATCATGTCAATTTTACTTCCGCGAATCATCGTTGTTACTTTATGATTTATGGTTTATTTATGACATAATGGATCATAAATCAAAATTCTTTTTCAGAGCATTCAGGACTTCATCCGGTGTGAACACGATACCGCCGAGACGGCCGAAGTGTTCGACCTTTACCTTGCCGTTTACGGCCAGACGTACGTCTTCGACCATCTGTCCGGCGTTCAGTTCGACGGAAAGCATGCCTTTTACCTTGTCGGCATAAGCGGCGATCACTTTCTTGGGGAACGGCCACAACGTGATAGGGCGGAGCAGGCCGAGCTTGATACCTTCTGCGCGGGCTATTTCCACCACTTTCTGGCAGATACGGGCGGAAGAACCGAATGCGATCAGCAGATATTCGGCATCTTCGCACTGGAACTCTTCGTAGCGGACTTCGTTTTCTTCGATCTTCCGATATTTGGCCTGGAAGCGGATGTTGTTCTCTTCCATCTTTGCCGGGTCCAGTTCCAGTGAAGTAATGACATTCGGTTTGCGGCCGGCTGTCTTACCCTGTGTGGCCCACGGGCATTCGGCTATGATTTCTTCCTCTGTGCGGCGTGTATGGAAAGGCGGCAGTACCACTTTTTCCATCATCTGGCCGATGATGCCGTCTGCCAGGATAATAGCAGGATTATTGTATTTGAAAGCAAGTTCGAAACCCAGTCCGACGAAGTCCGCCATTTCCTGTACGGAAGAGGGGGCGAGCGTGATCAGGCGGTAGTCGCCGTGGCCGCCGCCTTTGACTGTCTGGAAATAGTCTGCCTGGCTGGGCTGGATCGTTCCCAGGCCGGGGCCGCCACGCATCACGTTCACGATCAGGCAGGGCAGTTCGGCTCCTGCGAGATAAGATATGCCTTCTTGTTTCAGACTGACACCGGGGCTGGACGAGGAGGTCATCACACGTTTGCCCGTGCTGGCTCCTCCGTATACCATATTGATGGCTGCCACTTCACTTTCTGCCTGCAGCACGACCATTCCGGTTGTTTCCCACGGCATTTCGGCCATCAGGGTTTCGAGTATCTCCGACTGCGGAGTGATCGGGTAGCCGAAGTAACCGTCTACGCCGTAGCGGATAGCCGCATGGGCGATGGCTTCGTTACCTTTCATTAATTTTACTTCTTCTGCCATACCTTATATTTAATTGTCAATTAACAATCGGCAATTGACAATTTTGTTTTGTAATTAATATTCTGATTTCTTTTTCTGTTTGTTAAATTGTCAATCGGGCATTCTCAATTGTCAATTCTCTTCTTGTAGATGGTTAAACAACCGTCCGGACAGACTAACCCGCAACTTGCACAACCGATGCAGTTGTCAGGGTTTTTCATGTACACATAATGGTATCCCTTGTCGTTTACTTCACGCGGGTGCAATTCGAGTACATCCGACGGGCAGGCTACTACGCAAAGGTTACACCCTTTACATCGTTCTGTGTTAACAACAACAGCTCCTTTTATTTTCGCCATAACTATATATATTTAAAAACTAATGTAACACTAATCTATCTCATTTGCGATTGCCAAAGGTAGTAAAAACTTTGCAGAACGAGTCTTTTTTGGAAACAGTTTTGATTATTTCACCTCGAACGATATCGTCTTTCGGTTGCCTTGGTCGTCGACCAGCGTCAGGCGGTGTTTGCCGGGGGGAGCAGAGCTGCTGATCTGGTGGTGGTCCGCTGTTTCGCCGATAAACGTGTCGTCGAGATGCCAGTAGAGGATGGCATCCGGACGGGCATGGGCGGCTTTGAACACGAATTTTTCCCGTTTGCCGGAGAAGCCTTTCGGAAGATAGAGGATGGCGTTATGCTCGGGATAGATCAGTTCGATCTGCCGGTTCCGGTCTTCGCCGCATCCCGGTCTGACAGGAGGCAGGGGCGCGTAGTCGATATGATAGTTCCGGTAATAATATTCTTCGGAAGGAGGCAGTACGAACCACGGGCGTGCGATCATCCGGCCGACCGACTCGCACGAGCTGTTCACCCGGAAACGGCCGTCTGCGGAAAGATGGACAAGCCGGTGGTAGGGGCAGACCTCCGTCTTGTCGGCCGAGCGCGGCATGTAGAGCGTGTCCACCTGGTCACAGATTGCAGAGGCCTTGTGGCCGCTGAGACGGCAGATGGCCATCGGGAGGAGTTCGTCGTAAGGCATGTCGAACCAGCCGCTTCCCGGCAGGAGCGAGAACAGGTCGAAGAGGACGGGTGCGGCATTGCCCACGCCTGTCAGTCCCGGCCGGCCTTCTCCCGAAGCGTTGCCCACCCATACGCCGACCGTATAGCGCGGGGTCGTCCCGATCGCCCAGGCGTCCCGCCCGCCATAGCTCGTCCCCGTTTTCCAGGCCACCTGCTTCATGGAGCCGAACTGCTGCCAGTCCGCCTCCTCTTCGGGGCGATTCAGTGCCGACATCGCTTCGAAGGCGAACCAGATGGAAGCGGCGGAGAGGAGCGGTTTGTCCGTCAGCCTTCTGTCGGCTATGGAGCGGACCGGATCGGCCGGAGGAGCCGGATAAGGAGTGAGCGGATGAATATCCGCCGGGTCATACCGCCCGTTGTAAGTCCGGTAATGTGCGAGCGTACGTGCCAGTGAAGCATACATGCCGGTGAGGTCCCATAGCGTCCCTTCGGCGCCTCCCAGGATCAGCGAAGCCCCGTAATGCTCTTCGGAAAAGCGCAGCGTGGTCATGCCCGCCTTTTTCAGCAGCGACATGAACCGCCCCGTGTTGTAGGCCGAAAGCATCCGTACCAGCGGGACGTTGAGCGAACGTTCGATCGCTCGGTGCGCCGGGACCGCCCCGTAGAATGTCTTGTTGTAGTTTTGCGGCGAGAAGCCGTTCAGGTTCAGGGGCACGTCCGAAACGAGCGTGCCGGGGAGCAGTTGCCCGTCGTGCAGCATGGCGGCATAAAGGAAGGGCTTCAGGATGCTGCCCGTGCTGCGCGGCGAAGTGATGATGTCTACCTGGTTCCCTTTGCGGGCATCGGCCTTGAAGGTGACGTTTCCCGCATAGGCGAGCACCTCGCCCGTTTCGGCATCGGTGACGAGGGCGGCCAGGTTATGGATGTGGTTGGAGGCATAGTCGCGGGCGTAGCGGTTGACGAGCTCCTGCGTCTGGCGTTGCAGCATCCGGTTGACGGAGGTCGTGATGCGCGTTCCCGGAGCGTCGGCCGCCAACCGTTCGAGCAGGTGAGGGGCTTCGTCGGGCAGAGGCACGGGCGCTTTGGGGAGCGGTTCGAGGAGCGAGAGCCCGTATTCGGTTTCGTCCAGTATCCCTCTCTCCTTTAAGGCGGCCAGGAGCTTGTCGCGTTTGGCTTTCAGCCGTGCCCGGTTACGTCCGGGATGGATTAGGGCGGGCGAGTTGGGCAGGACGGCGAGTGTGGCGCTTTCGGCCCACGAGAGGTCGGCGGCACTTCGCCCGAAATAGCGCCAGGCCGCCGTCTCGATGCCTACCACATTCCCTCCGAACGGGGCGTGCGAGGCATAGAGGTTCAGGATCTGATGTTTGTCGAAGGCTGTTTCCAGGAGAAGGGCATAACCGGTTTCGACCATTTTTTCATACAGGGTGCGGTCGCGGTTGCCCCGCGCGATCCGTGCCAGCTGCATGGTGATCGTGCTCCCCCCGCTGACGACCTTGCCCCGGCTGAGGTTGATCCGCATGGCCCTGACGATGGCAACCGGGTCCACTCCCGGATGCCGGAAGAAACGTTTGTCTTCGTAGGTCAGCAGGCAGGTCACGAATTTGTCGGGAAGACTGTCTGCCGGAGGGAAACGCCATTGCCCGTCCGGTGCGATTCGTGCCCCCAACAACTGTCCGTCGGAAGAATAGAGCAGGGTGGAGCACGCCTCCGGAAAGAGCGTCCGAGGGCCGCTCAGATGCAGGAACGCCCCTATCAGCAATTTTATGAAAAACAGGTGGAAGACAATCATTCGCCATTTCGTTTTACCGCTCAAAGTTAATCATTTTCTTGTCGATTCCCAACCGGAACCCCTTGAATTTCTCTTTGAAAATGATCATCGTCCCGTAGGGGCAGGGCTCTGCTCTGCCCATTGATATCCGACAAGGCAACATCGCTTTCATTGAGCCTATTGATTATCCCTGTTGCCTACAAAAAAATACAATATCCCTCCTTAAATCGTATTTATGCTATAAATGTTTGATTATTAAAGATATGGAGAAAATACCTGTTTCTTAAAAAATATTACCCTATAGGGAAATTTGAATTAAACGGGGTATAAAATCAAATTAGACGCAGTAGTAGTTTCGATTTGAACCAATGCCTTTTTGAGAAATATGACAATAAGAGAAAAAGATCGTAGGGGCAGGGCTCTGCTCTGCCCATTAATATCCGGCAAGTCCCCTCCCTAACCCATAGCTTTAGTCTTCCCAAAGCGGATATGTTGAAACAGCTTTGTTCCGACGGCGCTTTACGGCTTTCCAGGTGTCCCGACAATCTCCCGTACCCTGGACAGGCATGTTGGATAATCCCCTGGAGGCTGACTGTCAAAAAAATAGACAGTAGTGTCTAAATATTGGACACTGCTGTTTGTGCTACGTTTTATTACAATATTGAATGTTAGTCGATTATGTTGTTTGGCATGCTTTTTGTTCCTTTTGTCGCGAATGCAAATCCGGTCGACAGTCTTAAAAGTGAATAAAACAATAACAACAGGATATGAAAACTATTTTACGAAATTTCTTTAGTGTGCTCCGTCGGTTCAAGACGGCCTCTATTTTGAATGTGTTGGGGTTGAGCATTGCTTTTGTGGCTTTTATGCTCATCATGATGCAAGTGAATTATGATTATACGTTCGATCGCAGCCTGCGGGATGCAGATGCCATATTCCGGTTGGATGTCGTGCAGGGGACAGAAGGGTCGCAGGCCATTATCAACCGTCCGTTTGCGCGGGCGTTTGTCGAATCGTCTCCCCATATAAAAGAAGGATGCCTTCTGAGTGGTTGGGTGGGCAACCGTTTCTTCTATGTCGAGCAAGGCGGGCGACGGACGAGCTATAAGGAAGATGCGTGGGGCGCGACTCCCGGAGTCTTGAGTGTGTTCCATTTCGATATGCTTGAGGGAAACGAGCGGTCTTTGGATGAGCCCAACAGCGTGGTCCTTCCGGAAAGCATGGCGAAAAAGATTTTCGGAGATGAACCGGCGATAGGCAAGCAACTGATCTCTGCCAACGCAACGGAAGATGCGAAAATCGTAAAAGGCATATATAAGGATTTTCCCCGTAATTCAGCTTTGAAGAACATCATATACATGGCGATGGACCCGAAGGAAAACTATAATAACTGGGGAAACTGGAACTATTTGGTTTTTGTCCGTCTCGACGATCCGGCCAACAAGGAGAATGTCCTGGACAATTTCAAGAAAAATTTTAATGCGAAAGAAGTCTTTGGCGACGATTTCAAATGGGGAGAAGGAGATGATAACCTCGACCTTCGCCTGACCTCTATGCCGGATCTCCATTTCCTGAACAACGTGGATTTCGATTCGATGCCGAAAGCGAGCCGCCAGACGTTGCTGGTGCTTTTCTCCATCGCTTTTGTCATCATTCTGATCGCCGGCATCAATTTCACCAACTTCAGCACGGCGCTGACCCCCATGCGCATCAAGAGCATCAATACGCAGAAGGTGCTGGGCAGTTCCGACAGCATGCTGCGCGGAAGTTTGTTGGTTGAGGCAGTTTGTGTCAGCCTGTTTGCTTATCTGCTTTCGCTCCTGTTCTTGTATCTGGCACAAAAAACACCGATCGCCTCGCTGGTGGATGCCGACATGTCGTTCGGGGCGCAGCCGGCGATCATTGCCGGTACGGCCGTGATTGCAGCGATCGTGGGAGTGCTGGCCGGCCTTTATCCTTCCTACTATATCACCTCTTTCCCGCCGGCACTGGTGCTGAAAGGAAGTTTCGGCCTTTCCCTTTCCGGGCGACGGATGCGGAGCATGCTGGTCGGCATTCAGTTCGTGGCTTCCTTCGTCCTGATTATCGGTTCTTTGTTTATGTACCTGCAAAACCATTACATGCAGAACGCGCCGTTGGGATATGACAAGGAAGAGATGATCATCGTACACCTGAATAATAACATCAATAAGGACCGGGATGCTTTCACGAACCAGTTGAAATCGTTCTCAGGCGTGGAAGACGTGACCTATTCCCAGTTTCTGCTTTCCAGTGGAGACCAGTATATGGGATGGGGACGCAACTATAACAGCGAAAATATAAGCTTCCAGTGTCTTCCGGTCTCCTCTTCTTTCCTGAAAGTGATGGGCATAGAAGTCAAAGAAGGCCGTGATTTCCGTCCGGAAGACGAACTGAAGGAGACAGGTTGCTATATATTCAACGAAAAGGCGAAGGCGCAGTTCGAAATGAAGTTGAACGAAAAGATCGACGGTGACGAGATCATCGGTTTCATCCCCGATATCAAGTTCGCCTCTTTCCGCCAGGAGGTCACTCCGATGGCTTTCTATCTCTGGGGAAAATACCAGTGGGGGAAGGAAGGCAACTATTATAATATCGCCTACGTGAAGTTCAAGGCCGGAAGCAATCTTCGCGCCGGGATGGAGCATGTGCGCGAATCGCTTGAAATGTTCGATTCGGAGTATCCTTTTGTTGTCCGTTTCTATGACGAAGTGTTGCAGCACACCTATGAAAAGGAATTGAAGATCGGTTCTTTGATCACGTTGTTCAGCCTTGTCGCCATCTTTATCTCGATCGTGGGCGTGTTCGGCCTTGTCGTGTTCGAAAGCGAATACAGGCGGAAGGAGATTGCCGTGCGCAAGGTGTTGGGGTCGACGACAGGCGAAATCCTGTATATGTTCAACGTGAACTACTTCTGGATTCTGCTGGTATGTTTTCTGCTCGGAGCTCCGGTCGCCTGGTACGGCGTACACCGTTGGTTGGAGAACTTCGCCTACCGCACGCCGATGTATTGGTGGGTGTTGCCGTTGGCTTTCCTGGTGGTGGGCGTGATCACGGTCCTGACGGTGACATACCAGAACTGGCATGTCGCGAATGAAAATCCGGTAAAGAACATAAAGTCTGAGTAATCAAGAAAAAAGAGTCAAGAATAAAGAAATAAAATCATAAATCAAGAAAGTCATGATAAAGATCGAAGGTTTAAGTAAGAGTTTTCGTACGGAAGAGGTGGAGACGATAGCATTGAACAATGTTTCCTTGGAAGTGAAAGACGGCGAATTTGTGGCTGTCATGGGCCCTTCCGGCTGTGGCAAATCAACGTTGCTGAATATCTTGGGTTTGCTGGATAATCCGACATCGGGCAATTATTACCTGGCCGGAAAGGAGGTCGGGCATCTCAAGGAAAAAGAACGCACGCAGGTCCGTAAAGGCAACATCGGTTTCGTGTTCCAGAGTTTCAACCTGATCGACGAACTGAACGTGTTCGAGAACGTAGAACTTCCGCTTACCTACCTGAAAGTGAAAGCCGCCGAACGTAAGCAGATGGTGAACGATATCCTGAAACGGATGAACATCAGCCACCGTGCCAGCCATTTTCCGCAGCAGCTTTCCGGAGGACAGCAGCAACGTGTGGCCATCGCCCGTGCCGTTGTTTCGAATCCGAAGATCATCCTTGCCGATGAACCGACCGGTAACCTGGACTCCAAGAACGGAGCCGAAGTGATGCAACTCCTGACCGAACTGAACCGGGAGGGAACCACGATCGTCATGGTGACCCACTCCAAACACGACGCCAGCTTCGCCCACCGGATCATCAACCTGTTCGACGGTAGTATCGTCTCATCGGTGAACGAGTTTATCTGATCATGTTTTTCAGGAAAAATGGACTAACTTTCAGAATAAAATCATACCTTTGGAGCTATCTAAATTTAATAGACCATGATTAATAGAAGAAACTTTTTGAGAAATGCATCCCTGCTTACGTTGGGAGGCCTGATGGCCGGTAAGGTAGGGAATGCTGTTGCGGCACAGCCTGCGACATCAGCCGTTCTCGAAACGGCGGCTGCTAAGAATATCGGTTTGCAAATCTACTCTTTAGGCAATGAGCTGTACAAGGATGTTCCGGGAGGATTGAAGAAGCTGAAAAAGATGGGGTATCAGACCATCGAACTTGCCGGTTACGGTAATGGTAAGATCCGCGATGTCGAACTGATGGACTTCAAGAAGATGGCGGACGATGCCGGCATAAAGATCCTGAGCTCACATGTGAATCCTCCTGTTCGCGAATACACGAAGGACAACCTGAATACAATAAAGGAATTCTGGAAAAAGACGGCCGACGACCATGCCAAGTTAGGTGTGAAATACCTGGTTCAGCCCGGTCAGCCCAGTACCCGCAGCGTGGAAGAAACGAAATATGTTTGCGAAGTCTTCAACGAAGCCGGGCAGATCGTGAAAGCGGCCGGCATACCGTTCGGCTATCATAATCATGATATGGAATTTGCCAAGGTGGTTCCCGGCGGCACGGAAATGAAGTTCGGGCGTAACAACAAGGGAGAAAAGGTCTATGACATCTTCCTGGCGAATACCGACCCGTCGTTGGTTTTCTTTGAGATGGACGTTTACTGGGCCGTTATGGGCCAGCAGGACCCGGTCGAGTATATCACGAAATATGCAGACCGTATCAAGGTGCTCCATATCAAAGACCGCTATGTCCTGGGTGATTCCGGCATGATGAACTTCGAACAGATATTCAAGCACTTCTACGCAAACGGACACAAAGACTTTTTCGTTGAAATGGAAGGAACGAGTAGCGGACATCAGTTCGAAGGCGTGAAAAAAAGTGTCGACTACCTGCTGAAATCTTCATTCGTAAAATAAGCAAAAAATTTATGATTTATGATTTATGATTTATGATTTATGATTTATGTGTCGATAAAATAAATCATAAATCATAAATCTGAAATCCTTATAACGCCGCCTTTATCTTCTCAACCATATCCTGATATTCCGCATCCGTCAAATACACCTTTTGGGGGTTCATGGTGAATGTCCCGCCAAAGTCCGGTCCTCCTTCATATTTCGGAGCCAAATGGAAATGAAGGTGCGACAGTTTATCCGAATATGCGCCGTAATTAATCTTCTGCGGATTAAACACTTTCTGCATCGCGCGGGTCACCCGTACGACATCGGCCATAAACGCATTCCGTTCTTCATCGCTGAGCATGTTCAAGTCGTGCACATGGTCTTTGTAGGCAACCAGGCAACGCCCGTGATACGTCTGTTCTTTAAATAGGAACAGTCTGGATACAGAGAGGGGAGCGATTTCGATCATCAGATCGTGTAAAGTTTGATTGTTCTGGCAATACAGACAATCTTTGGGATCACTTAAATTCATATTCTATTAGATTTCATTAATGATGTGGCTAAATTAACAAGAAAAATGGACATAAGGAGAGATGTGCCACAATTTATGTAGAAAAAATACACAGTCATCTACAGCCTTTTCTACATTTCACGGATTGGCATCCGGTACGGATCTGTTTTTTGTACGCCTTGTTTTGTAAGCCCTTAATAGATATTTCCGAGTCTTTGGCACGCTGCCGTGGTACGATCCTTGTACTTACTTGATCAGATTGAATGAAGTTCTTCAATCATTTAGGTATTAATTTTAAATTTGTTAGAGTCATGAAAAAGATTGTTTTAATGGTAGCAGTAGTAGCATGTGTGGCATTCGCATCACAAAGTGTACAGGCATCGGCAGTACAGGTATCGGTCGAAAACGTTATGCAGGATGATTTCGTGAAAATCGAACTGAAAGAGCTTCCTCAAGCCGTACTGGATGCAATAGCCAAATCTTACGAGGGGTGTGCGGTGAAGGAAGCCTACGTGGCCGAAACCGATGAAGCCAAGAAGTATAAAATCGTACTTGTCGACAAAGATCAAAAGGAGCAAACCATTGTCCTGAATGAACAAGGCGAGGTGATTGAATAAATATGAGTTAGCTAAACTCATCGAAATAAAAGGTGGTGTGTCCAAATGTGCTTATCTCCGCGTCAGGCGCGAGAACAAGGCATTTTAGATACGCCACCTTTTTTTATGTATAAATTAGATTTATTTTCATAAGGTTAGGCCGTCGGAACTCGAATAATTCATATCTTCGCCTCTCTAATCAATCGCTGTGCATATAGCAAATGGAAATACTTATTATAATAGGTCTTATCTTATTGAACGGCCTTCTTTCTATGTCGGAGATCGCTTTGGTTTCTGCACGTAAAGCACGCCTCGAAGTAGAAGCGAAACGAGGTAACAAATCTGCCAAAACCGCTTTGAAGCTGGCAAACGAACCGGATCGGTTTCTTTCGACTATCCAGATCGGGATTACGCTTATCGGTATTTTGACCGGTTTGTATTCGGGCGAAGCTTTTGCCTATGACCTGGCCGAGCATGTCCGCTGCATTCCTTTTCTGGAACCTTATGCATTGGGTATTTCCAAAACCACGATTGTCGTGATCGTCACTTACCTGACACTGATTATAGGCGAGCTGGTCCCCAAACGTATCGGTATGGGCTACGCGGAGCGGGTGTCGATGCTGGTCGCCAAACCGATGAACTTACTCTCGCTGGTTGCCTCGCCTTTCGTGTGGCTGTTGTCCAAAAGTACGGCCTTGACCGTCAAACTGATCGGGACCGACGCGACGGAAGATAACAAGGTGACGGAAGAAGAAATCAAAGCAATTGTCAAAGAAGGCTTTGATGGCGGCGAAGTGCAGGAAGTCGAACAGGACATCGTCGAGCGCGTGTTTAACCTGGGCGACCGCAATGTCGGTTCTATCATGACGCATCGCAGCGAACTTGTATGGTTGGACCTGACGGACAGCATCGAGCAGATACGCGAGAAGGTTCAGGAAAATCTATTCAACATCTATCCGGTTGCCGCCGGAAAGTTTGACGAGATAAAAGGTGTCGTCTATCTGAAAGACTTGTTCGGCCGTATCGACGAGCCGGGTTTCTCTTTGTCCCAGGTGATACGCCCGGCGGAGTTTATGCCGGAAAACCAGAGCGTGTATAATGCGTTGGAACAGTTCAAGCAGGCACGTGTGAAATATGGCATCGTCACGGACGAGTTTGGTGGCATCCAGGGGATCGTGACCCTGAAAGATATCATGGAAGGCCTGATCGGGCAGGTTCCCGATGTAGGAGAAGAGGCCGAGATCGTCGAGCGGCCTGATGGAACCTGGCTGGTAGACGGGCAGTACAGTTTCTATGATTTCCTTGAATATTTCGACATGGAAGATTTGTATGCCGAGCATGATTATAATACGCTTAGCGGACTGATCCTGGAGATCCTGGAACGGGTTCCTAAGACAGGCGAGAAATTGAGCTGGCTGAACTTCGAATTCGAGATCGTCGATATGGACGGCGCCCGTATAGACAAAGTCCTGGTGTCCAAGATACCGCAAAAAGAATAGGCCGGCATCCGGTTTCGGCCGGTTTGTGCCCCCCCCTGTATTCTACTTACGCAAATGCAATATATGTTAAATAATGGGCTTTTTATCCTTTTAAGTAGATATTGTTAGAATTACATTATGTCCATATCTTTTTTAGCCTTATATTTGCACAGAATCTTTATTATGATATTATGGAAACACAGAAAGATAAGCATGAAATGTTTTATCCGCACGTTTCGGTCGATTGCGTACTGCTCGGGACAAACGAAGATAAACTATGCGTATTGCTCGTCGAAAGGCAAGTTGCCGGTAGTAACGAAAAACGCTATAAATTGCCGGGAAGCCTGATTTATGAAAGCGAAGATCTGGATACGGCGGCTTATCGCGTCTTGAACGAAGCGACAGGCCTGAAACGTGTTACCTTGAAACAGTTCCGCAGTTTCGGATCTCCCTCCCGCACCAAGAACAAAGAAGATGTGCAATGGTTGGAAAAAGCTTCCAAGATGAAAATCACACGGATCGTGACGGTCGCTTATCTGGCATTATGCAAGTTCGGGAAAAAAATGACGAAGGAAGAAATGTCCGATACCCTGATTTGGGCGCCTGTCAATGAATTGCCACATCTGCCATTCGATCATAAGGAGATTATTGAAGCTGCCAGAGAAGAGATACGGTGCTGGGTGGATGCGGAACCGGGCATCGTTTTCGATTATCTTCCGTCGAAGTTTACGGCTTACCAGTTGCGGCGCATTTTCGAGATCGTTTACAATAAGGATATAGATGTGCGCAATTTCCATAAAAAGATGATGTCGATGGAGTATATCGTGCAAACGGATGAAGTGGAAAAGGGCGTGAACCACCGGGCAGCCCGCTATTACCGGTTCGACAGGGTGAAATACAACAAGTTATATTCGAAGTTTAATAAGATATAAATAGATAGTATGTGTTTATTGGGTTGTGATATCGGAAGTTCTTCGGTGAAGGCTTCTATTGTCGATAAAGATACGGGGTTGACGCTTGCCTCCGATTTTTATCCGAAAGAAGAGGCGGCGATCAAAGCCGTACGTCCCGGTTGGGCAGAGCAGAATCCGGATGATTGGTGGATGTATCTGAAAGAAGCGATCAAGGGTGCGGTCGCGAAAGCGGGCATCAAGGGGACGGAGATAGATGCGATCGGCATCTCGTACCAGATGCATGGGCTTGTGCTGGTGGACAAAAAGATGCAGGTGCTGCGCCCGGCCATTATCTGGTGCGACAGCCGTGCGGTGAATTATGGTGAATATGCTTTCAAGGCGATTGGCGAGAAGCAATGCTTGGCTCATTTGCTGAACTCTCCCGGAAACTTTACGGCATCCAAACTTGCCTGGGTGAAGGAAACCGAACCGCAGATATTCGAACAGGTACATAAATTCATGTTGCCGGGCGACTTTATCGCCATGCGTATGACGGGCGATATCGTGACGACTGTTTCGGGGCTTTCGGAAGGTATCTTCTGGGATTTCCGGAATAACTGCGTTTCCGAAGACTTGATGGGCTATTTCGGGTTCAGCAAGGAACTGATCCCGGATATCCGTCCGACTTTCGGTGTGCAGGGAGAATTGCTCGGATCGGTCGCTTCGGAGTTGGGCTTGAAGAAGGGTACGCCGGTTACTTATCGGGCAGGCGACCAACCGAACAACGCGTTGTCGCTGAATGTCCTGAATCCGGGTGAGATAGCTGCTACGGGCGGAACGTCGGGGGTCGTGTACGGTGTGAACGGCAAGGTGAACTACGACACGTTGTCCCGTGTGAATACGTTTGCGCATGTGAACCATTCGGCCGACCGTATACGTTTGGGGGTACTTCTGTGTATCAACGGTGTAGGGATCCTCAATTCGTGGGTGAAGCGGAATGTGGCTCCGGAAGGTATAAGCTACCCTGCTTTGAACGAACTGGCGGCAACCGTGCCGATCGGTTCGGAAGGCCTGTCGATCCTGCCTTTCGGAAACGGGGCGGAGCGCATGTTACAGAACAAGCAGGTGGACTGTTCCATTCACGGGCTGAATTTCAATATCCACAATAAAGCTCATATCGCCCGTGCCGCACAAGAGGGGATTGTCTTCTCTTTCAAATATGGTATGGATATCATGAATGAGATGGGGATCGATATCGGGGTGATCCGTGCCGGTAATGCCAACCTGTTCCTAAGCCCGATTTTCCGGGATGCGCTGGCAGGCGTGACGGGGGCGGTGATCGAACTTTACGATACGAACGGGGCTGCCGGAGCAGCCAAAGGCGCCGGTATAGGCGCCGGCATCTACACGTCGGCCGAAGAGGCGTTTGCTTCCCTGAAGAAGATCGATGTGATAGAGCCGGACGGGCTGAAAGCAGACAAGTACTGCGGGGCTTTCGAGGTTTGGAAGGAACGGTTGGAGAAGGCTTTGGCGTAATGAAGAAGCTGTTTATAAACGAAAAAATTGTGTAATCAATAAAATATTTATTATCATGAATTACTTTAAAGGTGAAAAAGAATTTTTTCCAGGTATTGGAAAAATAGAGTTTGAAGGACGTGAATCGAAAAATCCGATGGCTTTTCATTATTATGATGAAAACAAGGTCGTAATGGGAAAAACACTGAAAGATCACCTGCGTTTCGCTATGGCCTATTGGCATACGTTGTGTGCGGAAGGAGCCGACCAGTTCGGAGGCGGGACGAAAACATTTCCTTGGAATGCGGGTGCAGACCGTATTTCCCGTGCTAAATATAAAATGGATGCCGCTTTCGAATTTATGACGAAGTGTAACATCCCTTACTATTGTTTCCACGATGTGGATGTTGTGGATGAAGCGCCGACGTTGGCCGAATTTGAAAAGGACCTGCATACGATGGTCGAACATGCCAAGCAACATCAGGAAGCGACAGGGAAGAAGCTGTTGTGGTCTACCGCCAATGTGTTCGGGCATAAACGTTATATGAACGGGGCTGCCACAAATCCTTATTTCCCTGCTGTGGCTTGTGCCGGCACGCAGATCAAGAACGCGATCGACGCTTGTATTGCCTTAGGTGGCGAAAACTATGTGTTCTGGGGCGGACGTGAGGGCTATATGAGTTTGCTGAACACCAACATGAAACGCGAAAAGGAACATCTCGCCATGATGTTGACGATGGCACGCGACTATGCCCGTAAGAACGGTTTCAAGGGTACTTTCCTGGTTGAGCCTAAACCGATGGAACCGACCAAACATCAGTATGACGTGGATACGGAAACGGTTATCGGTTTCTTGCGCCATTATGGTCTCGACAAGGATTTTGCCATCAATATCGAAGTAAACCATGCTACACTGGCCGGACATACATTCGAACATGAACTTCAGGCTGCCGCCGATGCGGGCATGTTGTGCAGTATCGATGCCAACCGCGGTGATTATCAAAATGGTTGGGATACGGATCAGTTCCCGGTCGACATCTACGAATTGACACAGGCTTGGTTGGTCATCCTCGAGGCGGGCGGCCTGACTACAGGCGGTACGAACTTCGATGCCAAGACGCGCCGTAACTCGACCGATCTGGATGATATCTTCCTGGCTCATATCGGTGGCATGGATTCTTTTGCCCGTGCTTTGATGGTCGCTGCCGATATCCTGGAACATTCCGATTACAAGAAAATGCGTGCCGAACGTTACGCCAGCTTCGATGGGGGCGAAGGAAAGAAGTTCGAAGAAGGCAAACTCCTCCTCGAAGATCTGCGCACGATTGCCCTTGCCGGTGGTGAACCGAAGCAGATCAGCGGGAAACAGGAATTGTATGAGATGATTATCAACCAGTACATTTAATAACATATAAATACTGATTTACCGGTGTGCAATAAAATAATGGTGTCTCGTAGGGGTGGAGTTCTACTCCGCCCGATGAAAATAAAGTCCGCCTTGCCGGTTCGATGGGCAGAGCAGAGCCCTGCCCCTACAAACGACAATTATTTTGTATGGCCGTGTCATCCAAGTCCCATACCGATAAATCATTATTTACCTATATGAATCTCTATCGTGAAAAACAACAATTACTACATTTTTGGAATCACCCTTGTGGCGACATTGGGGGGATTATTATTCGGATATGATACAGCGGTGATATCCGGAACGGTCGAATCGCTGCGTAAATTCTTCATCGAACCTTTCGGGCTACCGTTGGATCAGGCGAATGCGCTTGAAGGGTTTGTCGTGAGCAGTGCCCTGATCGGTTGTATCTTGGGCGCCTCTTTTGCCGGCTGGATCAGCCAGAAGTATGGACGGAAACCTACGCTTGTGTTGGCTGCCATCCTGTTTTTGCTGTCGGCAATCGGTTCGGCATGGCCGGAGCTGTTTGTCGGGATGCCCGGCAGCGGTGACCATACGTACATGTACCTTTTTGTGTTTTACCGGATTGTCGGCGGTGTGGGGGTCGGTTTGGCTTCTATGGTTTCTCCGATGTATATAGCCGAGATGGCACCGGCAGAGAAACGAGGAAATTTAGTGTCATGGAATCAGTTTGCGATCATCTTCGGTATGCTTGTCGTCTATTTCGTGAATTACAGCATCGCGTTGCAGGGTGATGCCGCCTGGTTGCATGCGATCGGGTGGCGTTGGATGTTCGCCTCCGAGATTATCCCGGCTTTGTTCTTCCTGGTCCTTCTGATGTTTGTTCCGGAAACACCCCGTTATTTGGTGATGCGCGGCAAAACGGATAAGGCACTCTCTGTACTGGACCGCCTGATGGGAAAAGAAAAAGCAGCACCCGAACTGGAGGAAATAAAAGATAGTTTCAGAAAAAAGGAACCTTCCATGCGTCCCTATTTCCTGTTTATGGGAATGTGGCTGGTGTTGTTTCTGCTTTTGTACGGGGCTTTGGAGCTGGCGGGCAATACAAGCGCATTGGAGATTGCTTTGATCGGTAGCTTTTTTGTCTCTCTGGCCTTCCCGGTACGTTCGTTCGGCATGCTGATCATATTTGTCGGTGTCATGTTGTCCGGTTTTCAGCAGTTTGTCGGGATCAACGTCGTGTTGTATTATGCGCCGGAGATATTTAAGACAATGGGGGCTGCCACCGATGCCGCCTTGTTGCAGCAGATCGTGGTGGGAGCCGTGAATCTTTCCTTTACCGTGCTGGCTATCTTTACGGTCGATCGGTTCGGGCGCCGTCCGCTGATGATTATCGGGGCGTTGGTCATGGCTGTCTCGATGATGGTCTTGGGGACGACTTTCTATACGCATTCCGTCGGTATCGGCTCATTAGTTTGCATGTTGGTGTACACGGCTGGTTTTGCGATGTCGTGGGGGCCGGTCTGCTGGGTATTGCTGGCTGAGATTTTCCCGAATACGATCCGTTCGACGGTGATGAGTATTGCCGTGGCAGGGCAGTGGATTGCCAATTTCCTTGTCTCCTGGACTTTCCCGATGCTTGATAAGAGCCAGTATCTGACCGATACGTTCAATCATGGCATGGCCTACTGGGTTTATGGCATCATGGGAATTCTGGCCGCCTTGTTTATCTGGAAATTCGTTCCCGAAACAAAAGGCAAGACACTGGAGCAGATGGAACAATATTGGAAATAAATCCGTAAGTTTGCCATTCGAAAAGACAAGAATCGATGCGCATACTGAAGAAAATACTGATAGGAAGCCGGAATCTGTTACTGTTCCTGTTTGTTTCCAGTTTATTGGCAGTGGTGGCATATAAGTTCATTCCTGTTTATTACACTCCGCTGATGTTCATCCGGATGTACGAACAGTTCCGGGACGGAAAGCCCTTCAAACTGGAACACAAATGGGTGCCGATGAAGAAGATCGCCCAGCCATTGGCACAGGCGGTCGTGGCTTCGGAAGACAATCTTTTTCTCGATCATCACGGTTTCGATATGACGCAGATACAGAAAGCCCGTGCCGATGCCGAAAAGGGCAAGCGCGTGCGTGGGGCGAGCACGATCTCGCAACAGACTGCCAAGAACGTGTTCCTCTGGCCCGGAAGAACCTATTTGCGCAAAGGCATTGAGGCCTATTTCACCGTCCTGATCGAATGGATCTGGGGAAAGGAACGTATCATGGAAGTCTATCTGAACTCGATCGAAATGGGAGATGGCATTTATGGAGCCGAAGCAGTCGCACAGGCCCATTTCAAAAAACCGGCCTATAAACTGACGAAGACGGATGCAGCCCTGATCGCTGCGACCTTACCGAATCCCCGCAAGTTCAATTCCGCAAAACCTTCTCCTTACATGCTGAAACGGCAGGCGAAGATCGTTTCGCTGATGGGCAAACTGCTAAAGATCGAAATGGGGTATGACGGTGGTGATCCCGACCCCGAATCCGGCAGCAGGAAAGTACGCAAACGGAAGAAACTCCGGGCGGAATCCGGCACGACGGCCCGTCTGCCTGAAAAGAATATTCACATAAGAACGATAATCATATGAGTCATTTTATATACCACGACCTCGGACGTATCGAATATGAGAAGGCACTGGAGCGCCAGACGGCTGCGTTCAACGCCCTGTTGGAAGCGAAAGCACAAGGTTTGACCGGGGAAAACCGGTTGTTTTTCTGCGAACACCTGCCGGTTCTGACGATTGGAAAAAGCGGCAAGGACGCCAACCTGCTGATCCCGGAAGAACTGCTCGCACAGCGAGGTATCTCTTTCTATCATATCAACCGAGGAGGGGATATCACGTATCACGGGCCCGGACAAATCACCGGATATCCGGTCTTCGATCTCGATGTCTGGAAGTTGGGGCTCAAGCAATACATCGACAGGTTGGAGGAAACGATTATCCGTTTTTTGGCTCTCTATGGTATTAAAGGAGAGCGGCTCGCAGGAGCTACAGGCGTGTGGATCGATCCTGAGGTGCCGGGAAAGGCCCGTAAGATTTGTGCGATCGGCGTGAAAAGCAGCCGTTTCGTCACCATGCATGGCTTTGCTTTGAATATAAATACGAACCTGGATTATTTCTCCCTGATCAATCCTTGCGGCTTTAAGGATAAAGGGGTTACTTCGCTTGAGAAAGAGTTGGGGGCGGAACAGGATTTCGAAGCAGCCAAAGCACGTCTTCATTCACTCTTCACAGAAATGTTTCCGGGATGATGGAATCGTATGCTGTTCATTTTGCCCCTTTGCAAGGATATACCGACTCGGTCTACCGGGAAGCGCATGCACGGGTATTCGGGGGAGTCGAGACCTATTACACTCCGTTTGTCCGTCTCGAAAAGGGCGGTTTCCGCAATAAGGAACTACGGGATCTTGCACCGGAGGCAAATACATCTGCCTCGCTTGTTCCCCAGATGATCGCAGCCTCGCCCGAAGAGTTCCGCCGGATTGCCGGCTTGTTTCGTGAGTCGGGCTACCGGCGTGCCGATATCAATTTAGGTTGTCCTTTCCCGATGCAGGCACGACAACACCGGGGAGCGGGTATCCTGCCTTATCCGGATGAGGTGAGAGCGTTGTTGGAAACGATCTTTGAATACCCGGAGATACGGTTCTCGGTCAAACTGCGGTTAGGTTGGGATTCTCCGGATGAGGCACAAGCTCTTCTTCCTTTTCTGAACGGGTTGCCTCTCACGCATCTCACGTTGCATCCCAGGATCGGCACGCAGCAATATAAAGGAGAGACTGACCTGGATGCTTTCTCCCGATTTTATGATTCATGTACGCTTCCGCTTTTTTATAATGGAGACATCCGGACCTTGCCGGATATTCGTTCGTTGACCGGACGTTTCCCTCGTTTGAAGGGGATCATGCTCGGACGCGGTCTGTTGTCTTCTCCTTGGCTGGCAGCTGAATATGTATCCGATACACCGCTTACCGCCCGTGAGAAGAAAGAAAAGTTGTCTGCTTTCCATGCTTTGCTGATGGCGGGCTATTCTTCCCGTTTGGAGGGAGGCGAGCATCAGATACTCGACAAGATGAAGACCCTTTGGGACTATCTGTTGCCGGATGCAGAGAAACGGCTCCGGAAAAAAATATTGAAAAGCTCCCGGTTGGCGGATTACCAGGAGGCGGTGAAAAATTTGTTGTTGTAAAGAGAATGTGAGAACACTTATTTATATTTGAAACTATCGTTCTTATATCCCTGTTATAAATATAGTTTGGACATGTTTTTTAAATTATAGTTATGGCAAGAAGGAATAAGTTAGCAGCCTTTTCTGTGGCTGTTTTAGGTGTGCTGTTTTTTGCAGAGCAAAGCAATGCCTGTACGCGTGCGGTCTATTTAGGACCGGATGATATGATCGTGACAGGGCGGACGATGGATTGGAAAGAAGATCCGCAGTCTAATATTTATCTTTTCCCGCGGGGAATGGAGAAACGGGGAGGGATTACGGACAATACGGTAACGTGGACTTCCAAATACGGGAGTGTCGTGACGGCCGGCTATGATATCGGGGTTTGTGACGGCATGAATGAAAAAGGCCTGGTGGCGAACTTGCTTTTCCTGACCGAATCCTCCTATCATCGTTCGAATGACAGTCGTCCGGTGATGGGATTGAGCATCTGGGCTCAATATGTTTTGGACAATTTTTCGACGGTGGACGAAGCTGTGAATGAACTGAGCCGGGAGATTTTCCGTATCGATGACCCGGATTTACCCAACGGGGCAAAGTCTACTTTGCACCTCTCGGTTTCGGACGCGACCGGGAATAGTGCCATCTTTGAATATATCAACGGCAATCTGATTATTCACGAGGGACGTGAATGCCAGATAATGACAAATTCTCCGACCTATGACAAACAGTTGACTTTGAACGATTACTGGAAGCAGATCGGTGGTCTTGTCATGCTGCCCGGAACAAACCGTGCTTCCGATCGCTTTGTCCGTGCATCGTTTTATATCCAGGCGCTGCCGCAAACCGATAATTTCAGGCAGGCTGTTGCCGGAGTTTTCAGTGTGATGCGCAATGTTTCGGTTCCTTTGGGAATCTCCATTCCCGAACAGCCCAATATCGCTTCGACTCGCTGGCGTACGGTAGCGGATCAAAAAAATAAAGTGTACTATTTCGAGTCGACGCTTAGTCCCGATATTTTCTGGATCAATTTCAAAGACCTGGATTTTAAGGCTGGAGCTCCGGTGAAGAAGCTGACGCTCACGAATGGAGAGATTTATGCAGGCAACGCTGCCGGAAAGTTTCAAGCCGGAAAGTCTCTTCATTTTCTGTTTGGGATATAAAAACAGGTTCTTATAATAGTAAACCTTTTTCCCTGCCGCCTTGTTTTTCCTCCGAAAATATGTAAAAAACGGCATGGAACGGGACTGTTCGACAGGTCCGTTTTACGTTGAAGTTTAAAATATATGACAAAATGGCGTATTTTGTTTTTGGTATTTGTTTTGTAGGAATGTATGTGAAATTCAAAAACAAAATAGAATAGAAAGGAGTATAACTATATGAACTTAAACAATTTTACAATTAAAGCACAGGAGGCCGTCCAGCAGGCCGTACAACTTGCCACCCAGCATGGGCAGCAGGCGATCGAAGCCGTACATCTGCTGAAAGGTGTCATTATGACGGGCGAAAGTGTGACTAATTTCATCTTTCAGAAACTGGGTGTCAATATTCAGAATCTGAATCGTGTATTGGATGCACAGATCAGTTCGCTGCCGAAAGTATCCGGTGGAGAACCTTACCTGTCGAGTGAGGCGAATGCTGTTTTGCAGAAAGCGATCGACTATTCTTCCAAAATGGGAGACCAGTACGTTTCTTTGGAGCCGGTCATTTTGGCCTTGTTTACCGAAAAAAGCACTGCTTCCCAGATACTGAAAGATGCCGGTGTGACGGAAAATGAATTGCGCCAGGCAATTGAAGAACTGCGGAAAGGGAATAAGGTGACCAGCCAGTCTGCCGAAGATACATACGACGCATTGGGTAAATATGCAATCAATTTGAACGAACGTGCCCGTAGCGGCAAATTGGATCCGGTGATCGGTCGTGACGACGAAATCCGTCGTGTACTTCAGATTCTGAGCCGTCGTACGAAAAACAACCCGATCCTGATCGGTGAGCCGGGTGTCGGTAAGACGGCGATTGCCGAAGGGCTTGCCCATCGTATCGTGCGGGGCGACGTACCGGAGAACCTGAAATCGAAACAGATTTTCTCTTTGGATATGGGTGCTTTGGTTGCCGGAGCCAAATACAAAGGTGAGTTTGAAGAACGTCTGAAAGCAGTAGTCAATGAAGTGACCAAATCGGAAGGAGAAATCATTCTTTTTATCGATGAGATCCATACATTGGTCGGTGCCGGAAAGGGCGAAGGCGCGATGGATGCCGCTAATATCCTGAAACCGGCGTTGGCACGTGGCGAATTGCGTTCGATCGGTGCGACGACATTGGATGAATATCAGAAGTATTTTGAGAAAGATAAGGCGCTCGAACGTCGTTTCCAGATTGTCATGGTAGACGAACCGAATGAATTGGATGCCATTTCCATTCTGCGTGGTTTGAAGGAAAAATATGAGAACCACCATAAGGTCCGTATCAAAGATGATGCGATCATCGCTGCCGTCCAGTTGTCTACGCGATACATCACCGACCGGTTCTTGCCCGACAAGGCGATCGACCTGATGGATGAGGCTGCAGCCCGTTTGCGTTTGCAGATCGACTCTGTGCCGGAATCTCTTGATGAGGTTTCCCGCCGTATCAAACAGTTGGAAATCGAACGTGAGGCGATCAAGCGCGAAAACGATACGGATAAGTTGGAACAGCTCAATAAGGAAATTGCCGACCTGAAGGACGAGGAAACGAAGCAGAAGGCCCAGTGGCAAAGCGAAAAAGAGCAGATCAACAAGATACAGCAGAACAAGATCGATATCGAGAACCTGAAGTTTGAAGCCGATAAGGCCGAGCGTGAAGGCGACTACGGACGGGTAGCCGAAATCCGTTACGGAAAGATCAAACAGAAGGAGGAAGAGATCAAGGAAGTTCAGGCGAAACTGAAGACGATGCAAGGTGCTGCCGCCATGATCAAGGAAGAGGTGGACAGCGAAGATATTGCCGATGTGGTGTCTCGTTGGACCGGAATCCCTGTCAGCAAGATGATGCAGAGCGAAAAGGAAAAATTGCTCCATCTGGAATCCGAATTGCACACACGTGTGATCGGGCAGGAGGAAGCTATCAGTGCTATAGCTGATGCCGTACGCCGTAGCCGTGCCGGATTGCAAGACCCGAAACGACCGATCGGTTCGTTCATCTTCCTCGGTACGACGGGTGTCGGTAAGACAGAGTTGGCCAAAGCGTTGGCGGAATATCTGTTTGACGACGAGAACATGATGACGCGTATCGATATGAGCGAATATCAGGAGAAGTTCAGTGCGACTCGTCTGATCGGGGCGCCTCCGGGATATGTCGGATATGATGAAGGCGGCCAGTTGACGGAAGCTATCCGCCGTAAACCTTATTCGGTCGTTCTGTTTGATGAGATCGAAAAGGCTCACCCGGATGTTTTCAATATCCTTTTGCAGGTATTGGATGACGGACGTCTGACCGACAATAAGGGACGTGTCGTCAACTTCAAGAACACGATCATCATCATGACCAGTAACATGGGATCGTCCTTGATTCGTGAAAACTTCGAGAAGATGACTCCCGAAACACACGACAAGGTTGTCGATGAAACGAAGGTCCAGGTGTTGGAATTGCTGAAGAAGACGATCCGTCCGGAGTTTCTGAACCGTATTGACGACATCATTATGTTTACTCCGCTTAACGAAGAGGAGATCCGTAAGATCGTTACCCTTCAGTTGAATAGCGTGAAGAAGATGTTGTCTCAGAATGGCATAGCCCTGGAATTTACAGATGCAGCTCTGGCGTTTATCTCGGACAAAGGGTTCGACCCGCAGTTCGGTGCCCGTCCTGTGAAACGTGTCATCCAGAAGTATGTCCTGAACGAACTGTCCAAAGAGTTGTTGGGCGGAACGGTCAATAAAGATCGCCCGATCACAATCGACAGCGACGGTAGCGGACTGGTCTTCAAGAACTGACCGAGGATGGTTTGATTGATATATATTTATGTGAAAGGCTCTGCTCCCAAAAGGGGCAGGCCTTTTTTTTATTGCCCCGGATATCCTATCTTTGCAGAAACGTTCGATACAATGCACAATCCATTACAAGTTCTGAAACATTACTGGGGCTATGACGGGTTTCGGCCGGGACAGGCTGAAGTCATAGACAGTATTCTGTCCGGGCACGACACATTGGCGCTTATGCCGACAGGAGGAGGTAAATCCATTACTTTCCAGGTTCCGGCATTGGCGAATCCGGGTATTTGCCTTGTGGTCAGTCCGCTTGTTGCTTTGATGAAGGACCAGGTGAAGAACCTGCAAAAGCGAGGCATTCTGTCGGCGTTTATCAGTTCGGAAATGCCGCATTGGGAGATTTTGCAACAACTGGATAATTGCATCTTGGGAGATTATAAGTTTCTTTATATTTCTCCCGAACGTATTTCCTCCGAACTGTTTCAGGAGAAGTTGAAGACCTTGTCCCGCAAAGTGAATTTGCTGGTCGTGGATGAGGCGCACTGTATCTCTCAATGGGGAAACGATTTTCGCCGTGACTATCGTTTGATCGCGGATATCCGCGACGCCATACCGCATGTTCGGGTAATCGCCGTGACGGCTTCGGCCACGG
>UMLO01030899.1_pt1 | contig 31192 bp, 24 predicted proteins | sample 1966551 | NCBI WGS metagenome assembly UMLO01 (sample SAMEA4836201, study PRJEB28245) | human gut metagenome | biome: gut microbiome; material: fecal sample | place: Denmark | collected 2008
CAATTTTTAAACGTCCACTTTTTAGTGGACACTTATGAATCTATTACTGTAATGTTTAATCAAATACACAACAAAGATGCGAAAACAATACTTATTTTTTATAACACGAACCAACCTGATCTCAATTCTGTTAGTGCTATTTACAACTCAATTATTCGCACAGAATATGACGATCACCGGTGTCGTTAAAGACCAGTCGGGTGAACCTTTGATTGGCGTAAATGTGATGGAAAAGGGGACGACCAATGGTTCCATTACAGACATAGACGGGAAATACAGTGTTTCTACCACAGGTAAAAAACCAATTCTTGTATTCTCTTACATAGGATATGTATCTCAAGAAGTCCCTGTAGGCAACCAGAAAGCAATCAATGTAACAATGAAAGAAGATACGGAAGAACTGGAAGAAGTGGTTGTTATCGGTTACGGCACGGCAAAGAAGAAAGATTTGACCGGAGCGATTTCACGCGTAAAGACAGAGAAATTAGAAACCGAAGCACCGCGTTCCGTTCAAGACTTGTTGCGTGCCAGCGCTTCCGGTTTGTCGATCTCAATGTCAACAGATGCCGCCGGTACTGCCGACCTGCAAATACGTGGAAAGAATTCTTTGAAAGCAGGATCCTCTCCTTTGTTGGTTTTGGACGGTGTTATCTATGACGGATCTTTACAAGACATCAACCCGTTGGATATCGAAAACATCGATATTTTGAAAGACGCCAGCTCTGTTGCCGTTTATGGAGCAAAAGCCGCCAATGGCGTTGTTGCCATCACCACCAAAAAAGGAAAAACAGGAAAACCGATAATTTCATTCAATACAAACATCGGTATGGTAAGCAACGCACGTCTGCCTAAAACCGTTGATGGTGCAGGATTCATCAAATTCAGACAAGAATATGGTGAAAGCTTGATGACGGAAACTGAAATGGCCGCACAGCCGGGTAAGTTTGCAGATCCGCGTAGCTTGTCGGCTGCCGGTATCGATCCGTTGGCATGGTATAACTATGACCAGAAAACTCCTGTTTCTGCTTTGCCGGATGAAAAGACCATGATCAACAAATGGTTGACCCGTTTGAACTTCAAGACTATCGAAATGGAGAACTACTTAAACGGAATCGAAACCGATTGGGACGATGTTGTTTATCAGACCGGATTACAACAAGATTATACGGTTAGCATTTCAAACCGCAAAGATGACTTTTCATACTATTGGTCTTTGGGTTATGCAGACCGTGAAGGCGTAAAAGTGGGTGACCGCTATCGTAACTTCCGTTCTCGTTTGAATTTGGAATCAAAAGTGACTTCTTTCCTGACAGTCGGTGTAAACACACAATTCGCAACCCGCGTAGGAGGATATCTGGCAGCCGATGTAGACCAACGCGAACACAACTCGCCTTACACGACAAACGATATCGACATATTGGACAGTCCGTATCGCATGTACCCGTCTGGTGATAACAATACGAAGAACCCGTTCTTCGATAACTTATATCGTGACAGACGTGACATCAACCACGACTTCAATGCAAACTTGTATGCAATTGTCAAATTACCGTTCGGCTTGGAATATCAGATGAATTTCACTCCCCGTTACCACTGGTACGAATATATGAACCACGAATCATCCGAACATCCGGAATGGGCCGGTGATGGCGGTAAATCCGAACGTAAAAATGAAAAGACATTCAACTGGCAGGTCGATAATATTGTCCGTTGGAGAAAAGAATTCGGTCAAGATCATCGAATTGAAGCGACTTTCCTGGCAAATGCCGAAAAAGGACAATTCTGGCAGACAGTGGCAAGCAACAAACTCTACTCTCCGAGTGATGTATTAGGTTACCACAATATAGGTGCAGGTACAGCTCCGTCTGTTTCCAGCAACGACACATATAAGACCGGTGACGCTCTGATGGGACGTTTGTTCTACTCTTTCAAAGACAAATATATGTTGACAGCTTCTGTTCGTCGTGACGGTTATTCGGCATTCGGACAGATGAACCCGCGTGCAACCTTCCCGGCTGTCGCTTTGGGTTGGGTATTCACCTCTGAAAAGTTCATGGAAAATTCATCCAACTGGTTGAATTATGGTAAATTGCGTTTCTCTTGGGGACAAAACGGTAACCGCGACATCGGCCAGTACGAAGCATTGGCTCAGTTGAACTCCGGAGCTTATACTTATATCGATGCAAGCGGAAATGTATATCTGACTTCTCAAGTATACATCAACCGTATGCCTAACAGCAAATTGAAATGGGAACGGACAGAATCTTACAACATTGGTTTGGACTTCTCTTTGTTCGGAGACAAATTGAGCGGTAGCGTCGAAACTTATATGGCTGAATCTAACGATTTGCTGGTGAACCGTTCATTGCCTTCTATCTTGGGATATTCAAGTGTAATGGCCAACCTGGGAGCTTTGACAAACCGTGGTTTCGAACTTTCGTTAAATGCCAATCTGATCAACCATGACAATTTTGCATGGAATTCAAGCGGAACGTTCTCTTTCAACCGCCGGAAGATCAAACATCTTTATGGCGATGTTGAAGAGGTCAAAGACGACGATGGAAACGTGATCGGATATAAAGAAGCCGATGACTATCAGAACCAATGGTTCATCGGTCACGATACCGAACAGATATGGGATTACGAACGTGACGGCGTTTGGCAGCTGGGCGAAGAAGAAGAAGCATCCAAATACGGCAACAAACCGGGAGACTTCAAGTATATCGACCAAAACGGTGATGGCGTACTGGACACGAAAGACAAGGTATTCCAAGGCTACAAGACTCCGCGGTATTATTGGTCTTGGCGTAACGAATTCACATTCTACAAGAATTTGAGCCTTTCATTCATGATGTATTCGCATGTAGGGCAATACGGCACATTCAACCGTGCAGCCAATACAGGCGGTATGTACGACCGTTATACGATTGTCGACATTCCACGTTGGACAGTCGACAACCCGACAAACGATTATGCCCGCATCGGTTCGACCAACAAGGGTAACAATTATGTAAAGAAAACGTTCGTCCGTATGGAAAACATCACCTTGTCTTATAATGTTCCCAAGAACTTGCTGAAAAAGATTGCAGTGCAAAACATGCGTTTCTCCGTAGCAGTCCGTAATCCGTTCGTGATTACCGGTTGGGATTTCGGAGATCCGGAAGGTGGTGACACAACTTTGCGTACAGTGAACTTCGGTGTGAACTTTACTTTATAATTAAACCTGATAAAATATAATAAGATTATGAATATCAATAAGAAAAAATATATAGTCCTGGCATTGGCCACATTGCCTATGCTTAATTCTTGTAGTGAGAGTTGGTTGGAGCCGAAGCCTCTGTCTTTCTACTCACCTGAAAACACATACGTGAATGCCGAAGGACTTTATGCCGCTTTAACGGCCTGCGAACGTAACATGCGTCATGAATATTTCGGTGACGGCGCCCCGATCCTGACGGAAATGTTTCTGACCGACCTTGCCGTACACGGAAAGACTGACGAAAGTGCTTCTTTGGTCGATCTGGATAACGAAATGTTACCCGCCCGTACGAAAAACGACATGAAAGGTAAAAACGAATGGTACTGGGAAGAAGGATTCAAGGGCATCAAATATGCCAATATCGCCATCAGCCGTTTAGATGCTGCCAAATACAAAGACGAAGCTGAACGGAAGGCCGTATTGGGAGCCGCTTATTTCCAGCGTGCCTATCGTTATTACAAACTGACACACCAATTCGGTGATGTTCCTTATCTGAACAAAGAAATCACCGAGCCGAAACTGGACTTCTATACTTATGACCGTTGGAGCATTTTGGAACAGTGCAAAAAAGACATGGAATATGCCTACCAGTGGGTACCGGAAGTTCAACCGCGCGGACGTGCCAACAAAGACGCTTGCGGTGTCTTGTTGATGAAGTTCTGCATGGCCACCGGCGATTTTGACCGGGCCATCGAAGTCGGCAAGGAAGTTGTAAGCCGCCATCCGTTGATGACACAACGTTTCACAAGCAACAAGACAAAAGCCAACACCAACCTGATGCATGATTTGCACAGCGTGGAAGCCAAAGTCGACATGTCGAACACGGAAGGTATCATGTATGTAGTTGCTCACCCGTCGACCACTCCGCTGGACGGTAGCAACCGTATCTACACGATGCGTAACGGATTACCTTACTGGGCTAAAGGTGGTGCCATCAAAACTCCGGACGGAAAGACCGGAACCGCCATTACACCAGACAAGGCAGACAAGAATACGGATATCGACAACGACTCCAAGTATGGCCGTGGAATCGGTACTTGCCGCCCGACCAATTATTACCAGTATGACATCTGGACCGACAAGGAAAAGAACGACCTTCGCGGCCCGTTCAACCATGACAGCTGGAAACGTATGGAAGACTTGCGTTACAACGATGCCGGCTTGAAGAAATCGAATAACCCCTATTACGGACAAAACCTGGTTCGCCCGGTCGACCTGTCCGTTGCCGACTCTATCCGTTGCTGGTATATGTGGCCGCACTACAAACTGTTCGTGCCGGATCCAACGAAGACTCAAGACCTCCAGGGTGGCGAAACACCTTGGTACATCTATCGCTCGGCCGAAGTTTATTTGATGATGGCAGAATGTTACTACTGGAAAGGCGATGCTGCTAACGAAGCAGCCATGCTGAACGTTGTTCGTGAACGTGCAGGAGCTGAGCCGCTGAGTGGAAACGTCGGTATCGCCGAAGTACTGGCCGAACGCGCTCGTGAGCTGTACTACGAAGAAAACCGCCATGTAGAATTGGTTCGTATTTCTTACCTGTATGCCAAGACAGGAAAAGCTTGCGAAGCATTGGGCGGACGGACTTACAAGTTGGATAACCTGTGCGGACCTGGCGGTGTAGGCACAAACTGCAAGGATGCCGGCGTAAACTTCTATTTCGACTGGGTAATGGCTCACAACAATTTCTTCAACAAGGGTGTTAAAATCCCGAACGGAGAATACCGCATGAGTGTACACCATATTTTATGGCCGATTCCCGAAACAGCCATCACAACCAACACGGGTGGCGTGATCAACCAGAACATCGGTTATCCGGGAGCAGAAAACAACATCGAACCTTTAAAGGTCGAACCGGCTGATCCGGATATTTGATAACTCAGGAAAAAGCGCGCATAACAACAACAGCGCATAAGAGGCACATCGCCAAGGGGAGACGATAAACAACATATTTATCACTCCCCTTGAGATGTGCCTCTTTCTTTTAATAATACACAACTAATCTTCTTTCAAATCTTTCGCACCAAAACAAAGAGGCAACAACGATTCGGCACTATCCGCCACCACCACCTCTTTCGTCCCGCACAGCAAAATCTTCATGGACCTGCCATAACGCTGCTCCGTCTCCAACAAAACCTGGCGACAGGCGCCGCAAGGAGAAATGCTCTCGACCCGGCGGCCATTCGTGGCGGCAGCAACGGCAAGGGCGACAACGGGCTTATCCGGATATCGATGGCCGGCATGAAACAACGCTACCCGCTCCGCACACAGGCCGGAAGGATAAGCGGCGTTCTCCTGATTGCTGCCGGTAACGATCGTGCCGTCTTCCAACAGGGCTGCCGCACCGACATGAAACTTCGAATAAGGCGCATACGACTGCCCGGTCGCTTTTATGGCCGCTTCCATCAACGGCAATTCCCTGTCCGGCAATTCGGCAAGGGGATAAATACGGATTCTTGTTTCCAACTTGATCTCTTTCATGAAATAGCTTTTTAATGATACAAGCAAAAATAAAGAAAAAGCCAGAGAAAGGCCTGCTACAGCAGAGAAAAACGAAACCGGAAAGGCAGTTATCTCTTTCCCCGCAATAAAGCATAGGATTAGGGAGGCTAAAGCATAGGGTTACGAGTGCTAAAGCATAGGGTTATGAAACAAATTATATATCTTTGCCGTTAAATAGAACTACATATAACGAATCTGTCATGCGATTAACATTACGAATCCTTTCCCTGCTATTGGTGCTGTCCGTTACCGGAACAGCGTTTGGAGCCAGCCAACGGAAAGTGCCGGCATACGAAAAGTATATCAAACAATACAGCGGTTTAGCAGTCCAACATCAGAAAAAGTACCGGATCCCGGCAAGCATCACGCTCGCGCAAGGGCTATTGGAATCGGGAGCCGGCCGAAGCGAACTGGCACGCAAATCGAACAACCATTTCGGCATCAAGTGCCATTCCGACTGGCGGGGCGGGCGCATCTACCATGATGATGACCTACGTGGAGAATGTTTCCGCAAATACTCCGACCCGAAGCAGTCTTACGAAGACCACGCCCGTTTTCTGGTCGACCGTCCCCGCTATGCTTCCCTGTTCAAACTGAAAATAACCGACTATAAAGGCTGGGCAAGAGGTTTGCAAAAATGCGGATATGCAACAGACCGTGCATACGCCAACCGGCTGATCAAGCTGATCGAAGATTATGACCTGTACAGGTACGACACGGCAAAAAGCGGCAAAAAAACAGGCAAGCAACCGACACGCATCGCCCGCTACACGGTCTACCGCACAAACGGCCTGCTGTACGTCCATTCCAACGGCAGAGACAATTTCGACGACATAGCCGCCAGTCTCGGCTTCCAGGTGAAAGACCTGAAAAAATACAACGAAGTGCCGGAAGATTTCCCGTTACAGAAAAACGATATCGTTTACCTGGAAAAGAAAAAGAAGAAAGCAGACAAGCCCTATTACGACCATGTCGTACAGGTAGGCGAGTCCATGCACAGCATCGCACAGAAATACGGAATACAGATCAAGAGCTTATATAAGATGAATAAAAAGCACAAAGATTATATCCCCGAAGAAGGAGATGTGCTAAAACTTAGATAAGTAAGACAAAAAAATAGTATCTTTGCAGCATAATTCACAAAAACAATGAGTGACCAACGTTATAACCTACGCGGTGTATCCGCTTCGAAAGAAGATGTTCATAACGCGATAAAGAACATCGACAAGGGAATCTTTCCCCAAGCATTCTGTAAGATCATTCCCGATATCCTGGGAGGCGATCCCGAATATTGCAACATCATGCATGCCGACGGAGCCGGAACCAAGTCCTCTCTGGCTTACCTGTACTGGAAAGAGACAGGAGACTTGTCCGTATGGAAAGGTATCGCGCAAGATGCTTTGATAATGAATATCGACGACCTGCTGTGCGTGGGTGCCGTAGACAACATATTGGTATCCTCCACCATCGGACGCAACAAGCTGTTGATTCCGGGTGAAGTGATCTCCGCCATCATCAACGGAACAGACGAACTGCTGGCCGAACTTCGCGAAATGGGAGTCGGCTGCTATGCTACAGGCGGCGAAACGGCCGATGTAGGCGACCTGGTCCGTACCATCATCGTCGACAGTACGGTTACCTGCCGCATGAAACGCGCCGACGTGATCGACAATGCGAACATCCGTCCGGGCGACGTGATCGTCGGGTTGGCTTCTTTCGGACAGGCCACTTACGAGAAAGAATACAACGGCGGCATGGGAAGCAACGGGCTGACCAGCGCACGTCATGACGTATTTGCCAAATACCTGGCAGAAAAATATCCGGAGAGTTTCGACAAGGCAGTCCCCGACGAACTGGTTTACAGCGGCGGCTTAAAACTGACCGACCCTGTAGAAGGATCGCCGCTGAACGCTGGCAAGCTGGTGCTTTCTCCCACGCGGACCTATGCGCCGGTAGTCAAAAAACTATTGGATGTCTTGCGTCCGGATATCCACGGGATGGTACACTGCTCTGGCGGCGCACAGACCAAAGTGATGCATTTCATCGGAAACAATTGCCGCGTGGTCAAGGACAACATGTTCCCCGTTCCTCCTCTGTTCAAGACGATCAAGGAACAGAGCGGCACGGCCTGGGACGAGATGTACAAAGTGTTCAATATGGGGCACCGCCTGGAAGTCTATCTTTCTCCGGAACATGCGGAAGAGGTGATTGCCATCAGCAAATCATTCAATATCGACGCACAAATTGTCGGCCGCGTAGAAGAAAGCGATAAGAAGGAACTGATTATAAAAAGCGAGTTCGGTGAGTTCATATATGGCTGAGAATAATACGCTATTAGAGAAACTGGACGGATTGGTATCGCGCTTCGAAGAGGTATCGACGCTCATCACGGACCCAGACGTCATCGCCGACCAGAAAAGATACGTCAAGCTCACGAAAGAATATAAGGAGCTGAACGAAATCATAAAAGCCCGTAAGGAATACATGCAATGCCTCAACGGATTGGAAGAGGCCCGTCTGATGATGAGCGAAACCGATCCTGAGATGAAGGAAATAGCCCGCGAAGAAGCGGCAGCCTGCGAAGCGCGTATTCCGGAACTGGAAGAGGAGATCAAGCTGCTACTCGTGCCCGCCGACCCGCAGGACGACAAAAATGCCATTGTCGAAATACGTGGCGGAACAGGCGGCGACGAAGCTGCGCTCTTTGCCGGAGACCTGTATCGGATGTACGTGAAGTACTGCGAGGCGAAAGGCTGGAAAGTAGCCCTGTCCAGTTGTAGCGAAGGGGCAGCCGGCGGTTTCAAGGAAATTATCTTTACCGTGAGCGGAGAAAAGGTGTACGGGACCCTTAAATACGAATCGGGCGTGCATCGCGTACAACGTGTGCCGGCTACCGAGACACAAGGACGCGTGCACACATCGGCAGCGACCGTTGCCGTCCTGCCCGAAGCAGACGAGTTTGACGTGGAAATCAACGAAGGCGAAATCAAATGGGACACGTTCCGTTCGGGTGGAGCCGGAGGACAGAACGTAAACAAGGTCGAGTCAGGCGTCCGCCTGCGCTATGTCTGGAAGAACCCGAATACCGGCGTAAGCGAAGAGATCCTGATCGAATGTACCGAAACACGCGACCAGCCGAAGAACAAGGAACGTGCCCTTACGCGCCTGCGTTCGTTCATTTATGACAAGGAACACCAGAAATATCTGGATGACATTGCCCACAAACGTAAGACGATGGTCTCTACCGGAGACCGCTCGGCGAAAATCCGTACCTACAACTATCCGCAAGGACGCATCACCGACCATCGTATCAATTACACGATCTACAATCTTTCGGCCTTTATGGATGGGGATATACAAGGATGCCTCGATCAACTGATCGTGGCCGAGAATGCTGAACGCCTGAAAGAGTCTGAACTATAACATCATTTTTAGACTAATTTTTTTACACGTAACAACATGAACAAACAGCAATTATTCGAAAACATCAAGAAGAAGCAGTCCTTCCTTTGCGTAGGGCTCGACACAGATATAAAGAAGATCCCGCAGCACCTGCTGTCTGAAGAAGATCCTATCTTCGCTTTCAACAAAGCAATCATCGACGCGACAGCCGGCTATTGCGTGGCTTATAAACCGAACCTGGCCTTCTATGAAAGTTTGGGCGTAAAAGGCATACAATCGTTCGAAAAAACGGTTGCCTATCTGCGTGAGAACTATCCCGACCAGTTCATCATCGCCGATGCGAAACGCGGGGATATCGGAAACACATCCGAAATGTACGCCCGCTCCTTCTTCGACCATATCAAGGTCGATGCCGTAACGGTCGCTCCGTATATGGGCGAAGACAGCGTAAAACCGTTCCTGATCTATCCGGAAGCGTGGGTGATCCTGCTGGCGCTGACTTCCAACAAAGGTTCGCACGATTTCCAGTTGACAGAAGATGCAAACGGCGAACGGCTGTTCGAAAAAGTATTGAAAAAGTCGCAGGACTGGGCTACGGACGAACAGATGATGTACGTAGTAGGCGCTACCCAGGGAAAGATGTTCCTGGATATCCGCAAACACGCTCCCAACCACTTCCTGTTGGTTCCGGGCGTAGGCGCACAGGGCGGAAGCCTCGCCGAAGTGGCCCAGTATGGCATGAACGACCAGTGCGGACTGCTGGTAAACTCTTCCCGTGCGATCATATATGCAGACAAAACGGAGAATTTTGCCAACGCAGCGCGTGAAGCAGCCATGGCCGTTCAACGCGAAATGGCAGGATATCTGCACGATAAAGGAATTATTCCCTGCAAAGCATAGGCTATCCCAATAATTTTCACCATTTTTGCAAACTGCCTCGAAACAAATTCGGGCAAATTGCATTTGATATACATATAATAAGATTAAGTAATGGAGTTTTCAGCCCAACAAATAGCGAGCGTTTTAGGTGGAACCGTCGAAGGCGACCCGGAAGTGAAAGTCAACAACTTCTCAAAGATAGAAGAAGGCAAACCGGGGACATTGACCTTCCTGGCAAACCCCAAATATGAACATTTTATCTATAAGACAGAAGCAAGCATTGTTTTAGTCAACAATGACTTCACACCCGCTGAGCCGGTAAAAGCCACCTTGGTCAAGGTAGCCAATGCCTATGCTTCGCTCGCCATCCTGCTGAATATGGTGGAACAGGCTAATGTCAAGAAGGCGGGCATAGACGCGACGGCGTTCATCGCCGGTTCGGCAACGGTCGGCGAAGGATGTTATGTCGGCAACTTTGCCTACATCGGCGAAGATGTGAAGATAGGCAAGAACAGCCGCATTTATCCGCACGCTTATATCGGCGACCATGTGATCGTCGGCGATAACTGTACGATCTATCCGCACGTGACCATCTACAACGGTTGCATAATCGGCAACAACTGCATCCTGCATGCCGGAAGCGTGGTCGGGTCGGATGGTTTCGGTTTCGCTCCCGAAGGCGAGAACTACAAGAAAATACCCCAGTTGGGGAATGTCATACTGGAAGACGACGTCGAAATCGGGGCCAACACCACGATAGACCGCGCTGTCATGGATTCGACCATCATCCGCCGGGGTGTCAAGCTGGACAATCTGGTGCAGATTGCTCACAACGTGGAAGTCGGTGAAAATACGGTCATGGCGGCCCAGGTGGGCATTGCCGGTTCCGTTAAGATCGGCAGCCATTGCATGTTCGGCGGCCAGGCCGGGTTGTCAGGCCATATCCACGTGGCGGACCATGTGGTCTTCGGCGCACAATGCGGCGTGATCAGCGATGTAAAAGAACCGGCGACCCTCTTAGGCGCACCGGCCATCAATGCAAAGGCGTTCATGCGCTCCAGTGCAATCTTCAACCGCCTGCCGGACATGTACCGCCAGATGGGACAGATGCAGCGTGAGATAGAACGACTTAAATTGGCTATTGGCAATGCGCACAATTGCCAATGAATAAATCATAAATTATAAATCATAAATCATATAGATCGTATGCAGAAACAGAAGACGCTTGCCACGAGTTTCTCTATGCAAGGAAAAGGGTTGCATACAGGTTTGGATATTCAGATCACTTTCCACCCTGCACCCGAAAATCATGGATACAAAATCAAACGTGTCGACCTGGAAGGAGAACCCGTAATCGATGCTGTCGCTGAAAATGTAGCCGGGACCCAAAGAGGAACCGTACTTTCCAAAAACGGGATCCAGGTAAGTACCATTGAACATGCGATGGCCGCTTTATATGCCTACGAAATAGACAACTGCCTGATAGAGGTGAATGCACCCGAATTCCCGATTCTCGACGGCAGTTCCCGTTTCTTCTGTGAAGAGATACAGAAAGCCGGTTCCGTAGAACAAAACGCACCGAAAGATTATTATATCGTAAAGCACAAGATTGAAGTCAAGGATGAAGAAACAGGTTCGTCTCTCGTCATCCTGCCGGACGACAAGTTCAGCGTCAATGTCCTGATTTCTTTCAATTCGCCCGTTCTGTCCAACCAGTTCGCCACGCTGAACGACCTGAGTGAATTCCCGACAGAACTGGCTGCTTCCCGTACATTCGTGTTTGTACGCGAAGTAGAGATGCTGTTGCAGAATAACCTGATCAAAGGTGGTGACCTCGACAATGCGATCGTTATCTATGACCAGAAAGTGTCGCAGGAAGTACTCGACAACCTTGCCGACAAACTGTCTATCCCGCATAAGGACGTACAAGACTTAGGATACATCAACAACAAACCGCTGGTGTTCGACAACGAACCGGCACGCCACAAACTGATCGACGTGATCGGTGACCTGGCATTGATCGGCAAACCGATCCGCGGCCGCGTTATCGCCACCCGTCCTGGACATAAGATCAACAACCAGTTGGCACGCATGATCCGCAAAGACATCAAGCTGAACGAAGTCCAGGCTCCCGTCTATGATCCGAACAGCACTCCGGTTATGGACATCAACCGTATCCGCGAACTGCTCCCGCATCGTTACCCGTTCCTGTTGGTCGACAAGATCATCGAAATCGGTGGCAACTATATCGTGGGTGTGAAAAACATTACGAGCAACGAACCGTTTTTCACAGGCCATTTTCCCCAGGAACCGGTTATGCCGGGCGTACTGCAAATAGAGGCGATGGCTCAGACCGGCGGCCTGCTCGTCCTGAATTCGGTAGACGAACCGGAACGCTATTCCACTTATTTCATGAAGATCGACGGTGTCAAATTCCGCCAGAAAGTCGTTCCGGGCGATACGCTGATCCTCCGTCTGGAGTTGCTGGCTCCCATCCGCCGTGGCATTTCAACCATGAAAGGATATGTATTCGTAGGCGATAAGTTGGTCAGCGAAGCCGAGTTTATGGCACAAATCGTAAAAAATAAATAAATCAATGATTTATGGTTTCAGATTTATGATTTATAGTAACGACAAGATACGATAAACCATAAATCCGAAATCATAAACAATAAATCATAAATCATTATGAACATATCCCCTTTAGCAGTCGTTCATCCAGAGGCTAAAATCGGTCAGAACACAACGGTCGATCCTTTTGCCGTAATCGAGAAAGATGTCGTAATCGGTGATAATTGCCGGATCTATTCGCATGCGACTATTTTAGACGGTGCCCGGATCGGCAACAATTGCCAGGTATTCCCCGGAGCCGTTATTGCCGGTATCCCTCAAGACCTGAAATTTAAAGGAGAAATTACAACCGCCGAAATAGGAAACAACACCATTCTCCGCGAATGCGTGACCGTCAACCGCGGTACAGCCTCCAAAGGCAAAACTGTTGTCGGCAACAATTGCCTGATTATGGCTTATTCTCATATCGCCCATGATTGCTTGCTGAAAGACAATATCATAATCGGCAATGCTTCACAGATAGCCGGTGAAGTCGAGATCGACGACTTCGCCATTGTCAGCGGTGGCAGCCTGGTTCACCAGTTCTCCCGTATATCCAAACACGTCATGATCCAGGGCGGTTCCCGTATCGGCAAGGATATCCCTCCTTACACACTGATCGGACGTGACCCGATCGTGTACTGCGGCATCAATATCGTAGGGTTGCGCCGTCGCGGATTTACCAACAGCCAAGTGTTCCTGATCCAGGATATCTACCGTACGCTTTACACACGCGGCCTCAACAATACGGAAGCCTTGAAAGCCATCGAAACCGAATACGAGCCCAGCGAAGAACGGGATCTGATCCTGAACTTCATCAAATCATCCCAACGCGGTATCGTCAGAGGTTCGATCGATGAATAAATAATGTGCCAATATGCCAATAGGGAAATGAATTTAATTGGCATATTGGCACATTATTTTATTGGCACATTATTTTTATTTTACTACTTTTGAACCGACAAAAAACTAATAACGACTATGGTATTTAGATTTCTAATTCTATCAGATGAAGTTGACGACTTCAAACGTGAGATCAAGATTGACTCGGAAGCGACATTTCTGGATTTGTACAATGCCATTATGGATTCTGTTGGGTATACAAAAGATCAGATGTGCTCTTTCTTTATCTGCGATGACGACTGGAGCAAGAATACAGAAATCACGCTGGTTGAAATGGATACCACTTCCGAAGTGGACAACTATATAATGGAAGATACACGTCTGGAAGAACTTCTTGAGGACGAACATCAGAAGTTGCTTTTCGTCTTCGATTATATGACCGAACGTGCTTTTTTCATGGAACTCCGCGAAATCATCCCCGGTAAAGACCTGGACAAACCCGTGTGCAGCAAATCCATCGGTAAAGCACCTGTTCAGATCATGTCGTTCGACGAAATAGACACCAAAGCAAGCAACACCGATATAGGGGAAGACTTCTACGGTGACTCCGAATACGATATCGACGAACTCGACAAAGAAGGCTTCGACGGGCTTGGCGACGGGCCAATGGATAACCCGTACGACGAATTCAATTGACAAATGGTCAATTCTCTTGTCATCCTTTTGGGGCCGACAGGAGTCGGCAAGACGGAACTGAGCCTGCGCATAGCGGAACATTTCGGTTCTCCGATCATTTCTTCCGACTCCCGTCAGCTTTACAAAGAACTTCCGATAGGCACAGCCGCCCCTACGGCTGAACAGATGGCACGCGTACGCCATTATATGGTCGGCACATTGTCACTCACCGATTACTACAGCGCAAGCAATTTCGAAGAAGACGTGATATCCCTGCTCAGGGAACTCCATCAGACACACTCTACCGTCGTTATGACGGGTGGTAGTATGATGTATATCGATGCCGTTACGAAAGGAATCGACGACATCCCTACCGTCACCCCCGAAATCCGAGCAACCATCTACAAGCAATTTGAAGAAGAGGGCCTTGCCCCTATCCTTGCCGAGTTGAAGGAAGCCGATCCTTTGCATTACGAAGAGGTGGACCGAAACAACTACAAACGAGTGATCCACGCCGTAGAAATCTGCCGCATGACAGGCAAACCCTATTCTTCTTTCCGCACCAATACCCGCAAAGAACGTCCTTTCCGGATCATCCAGATAGGGCTTACCCGTGATCGCGAAGAACTCTACGACCGCATTAACCGCCGTGTAGACCAAATGATGGCCGACGGTATGCTGGAAGAAGCACGCCACGTCTATCCTTTTCGCGAATTGAACTCCCTCAACACGGTCGGCTACAAAGAACTGTTCAAATACTTGGATGGCGAATGGACATTAGACTTCGCTATAGAAAAGATAAAACGCAACTCCCGCGTTTATGCCCGTAAACAAATGACCTGGTTCAAACGGGACCCTGATATCCGATGGTTCCATCCGGATGAAGAAAAAGCAATACTGGACTATCTGGATCAACAAAATTTATAAAAAAAACGACGAAGTTCTGATAGAACTCCGTCATTTTTTTGGCAAATATATGCAATATTTTACAAGTATAAATTATTCTTGCATACAAGTATTGATCGTTAATCAAATTTAACCATTTAGATAACCCAGAACGATCAAGGAATTATTCAAAAAGTTACAAAACCATACTATTTCCATATCAAACAGAAAGAAAACCTAAAAAAACGCCATAGTTCTATCAGAACCACGTATAAAACAAAAATAAATAGCGCCAAGAATATCCTCTTTCTATTTCACATAGGATATAATGGTCAAGAAAAATCAAACAACATTCTTTTAAATTATAATTCTATGTTGAAAAAGTCAATTTTAGTAAATGCCATTTTGCTGACAGGTACTTTAGCTGTACCGGGAGGAGCTTGGGCAGACACAGCTCCGGTAAAGCAAAATGTCAGCATTTCCCAACAGAACGGGAAAGTCACATGTATAGTGGAAGATTCATTCGGCCCAGTAGTCGGAGCTTCCATAGTAATAAAGGGAACGACCAACGGAAACGTATCCGACAGTAACGGCCAAGTCATTTTGGAAGGCCTGAAACGAGGCGATATTATCCAAGTCTCCTTTATCGGGTATATAACACAGGAAATCCCCTACATCGGACAAACCGACATCAAAATCGCCCTGAAAGAAGATTCTCAGGCACTGGAAGAAGTAGTCATCGTCGGGTATGGCACGCAGAAGAAAGAAAGCTTGACGGGTGCATTGCAGACTCTGAAAAAAGAAAAGCTGACGGATATCACGACACCTTCAGTTGAAAACATGTTGAATGGTAAGATCTCAGGTGTGTATGTAGCACCGGGTTCTGGGCAACCAGGAGCAAGCGGCGCCGTAGTAGTGCGTGGAAAAGCAACACTGAATGGTTCGACTGCTCCCTTGTGGGTAATCGATGGGGTAATTGTCGGAGATGGTGCCGGACTATTGAATCCGTCTGATATCGAAACGATGACAATCCTAAAAGACGCAGCATCCACAGCTATCTACGGTTCGGAAGGTGCTAACGGGGTTATCCTTGTAACGACCAAATCCGGACGAAGTGGAGATCTACAGGTTAGTGCATCTGCCAAGTTAGGAATCAGTACATTAAATAATGGTAATATGCAAATGATGGATGGTGCAGAATTGTATGACTATTTTGCTTCATTCAGCAATGCCGAAACACTCAATTTTCCACGTTGGAATCCCGAATTACGGAATTCAAACTTCGATTGGTGGGATCTGGCTACTCAAACCGGATTCACACAGGAGTATAACATTTCACTTTCCGGTGGAACCGATAAGATCAATTCCTACTTTTCTTTAGGTTACTATGATGAAGAAGGAGCTGTGAAAGGATACGACTATTCCCGTTATAACTTCCGTTACAAATCGAATTATAAACCTTTTAAATGGCTAACAATTAAACCGTCCATATCGGGTGCTATGCGTGATGTAACTGATGCGCAATATTCGGTTACTGCAATGTATTCTATGCTCCCATGGGATAGTCCATACGATGAGAACGGTAATCTGGTTCCTCATTACTATTCGGGTTGGGTAAACAATACGCCGACAAACTACTTATTAGATTTGTCATACGGAAATCATACAGACTATAAAACATATGAGTTTTTAGGGAATGTTGATTTCGACATAAAAATAACCGATTGGTTGACTTTCCATTCCGTGAACAGTTATAAATACCAAAATTATTATTATCATTCTTATACAGACCCTCGCAGTAGCGGTGCATCAGGCGTAAATGGTCGTATTGACGAATATCAGAGTAATATGGTTCGACGCTATACCAACCAGTATTTGTCATTCAGTAAGCAGTTCAACAAACATTCGATAGAAGCCGTATTGGCATATGAGTTTAAAGACTACCAAAGTAAAGTCGTTCAAGCCAAAGGAACCGGTTTTGCTCCAGGATTCGAGGTGTTGGATGTAGTAGCTTTACCTGAAGCGACAAAAGGCAGTTTGAGCGAATCGGCTATACAGTCATATTTTGTCCGTGCCAACTATTCATATGATAATAAATATGTAGCAGAAGTTTCTATTCGTCGCGATGGTGCATCCAATTTCGGGGATAATGCCCGATACGGTAATTTCTATTCTATAAGTGGCGGTTGGAATATCCACCGTGAAAATTGGTTTAAAGCCGACTGGGTAGATATTTTAAAAGTACGTGCATCATATGGTACAATGGGAAACAGACCGGGAGTACTTTATCCACAATACGCGCTTTATTCAGTCTCCGCCAATTATAACGGCGTGCCTGCAACACTGATCAATCAAGTTGGAAATCCGGACTTAACCTGGGAGCAAACTTCTACGTTCGGTATCGGTTTGGACGCGAATCTTTTTAGCAACCGTTTACGTATTTCACTCGATTACTATAATAAATACACGACCGATGTCTTATATAAGACACCAGTATCCGGATTAACCGGTGTTACCAGTCGTTGGCAGAATGTTGGTGAAATCAGTAACAAAGGTATTGAACTGACAATCGGAGGAAACATCATCCAAACAAAAGACTGGAATTGGAACTTGGAAGCCAATATGGGGCATAATAAGAATATCGTAGAAAAATTGTATGGCGATGATCCAGAAATGCAAATTATAGGTGGTGGAGATATTAATATTGCAGGTACTGCAAGTAAGATTCTTAAAGCAGGTTACAGCAGCGATGCCTTTTTTATACAAGAATGGGCAGGTGTCAATCCTGAAACAGGTGCAGCTCAATGGTATACGACAGCCGAAAATGGCAGCCGGGTTCTTACTGAAGATTATGCTAAAGCCGACCGGGTTATTTGCCCACCTTCCACACCAAAGCTATTTGGAGGTTTCAACACTTCTATTAGTTGGAAAAGTATAGACTTTAATGCCGTATTCGGTTTTTCAATCGGAGGAAAGATTTACAATTACTCCCGCTTGGAATACGATTCTGATGGCACTTATACAGATCGCAACCAAATGAAGTTAAAGGATGGTTGGAGCCGTTGGGAAAAACCCGGCGATATTGCGACTCATCCGGTAGCTTCAATGGACAATCTATCCCAGTCCAATAAAGCATCTACTCGCTTTCTGGAAAACAGCGATTATTTGAAACTCCGTTCACTGAGTATCGGATATAACATGAGTTTGCCTCAATATCATATTCAGAATCTACGTGTATTCTTTAGCGGAGAAAATTTATTGACTGTTACTGGTTATTCCGGTGTTGATCCAGAAATTCCAGCAGATGAAAATTCGGTTATCGGTTCTGCGGGACCTGCTGTTTATCCATCTACCCGCAAATACATGTTTGGTCTTAATTTAACTTTTTAACACGTAAGTTTTTATGAAAAAAATAATATCTAAAATCCTTTTGGCCACCGTTTGTTCAAGTATGGTATTAATGTCATGCGATATCGAACGATTACCAAATGGAAGTATGGCTGCCGAAGACATTACTTCAGATCCACTAACAGCCTTAGACGGTCTATTAGGCGGTAGTTATGCCCAGTTGAAAACCTGGTCTGATCCTATGCATCGTTTAGGTGAATATTCTGGTGACAATATGATGATTCGCAAATATTCATCCGATGATTTCTTTTCATTCATTTCTTTTTCCCGTACGCCTGATAACGATCGTTTGCTGACTTTTTGGGATTATGGTTACAAAGCAGTAGCTCAAGCATCCAATATCATGAAAATGATCGAAGAAGGACAGAGTGAAGAGATAGATAGTAAGCTTGGCGAATGTTACTACATCCGTGGTATGATGTACTTCTATCTTGCCCGTGCATTCAGCCGACCTTATTATCAAGCTCCAGATAAAAACTTGGGTATACCTATTGTTAACGGGACTCCGGACGATATGAACAACGTTCAATTACCGGATCGATCGACAGTGGCAACAACCTACCAGCAGGCAATCGCCGACCTGAAGAAGGCGGAAAGTATGATTAATGTGAACAATGGGCCTATTTTTGCATCAGTAGGAGCAGCTCAGGCTATGTTGTCACGCGTTTATCTTTACATGAGCGGCACTTATTCAAACCCCAACACACAGTATGCAGATTCTGCCGCTTACTATGCTACACAGGTAATTAATTCCGGTGCTTATGAACTGCTTCCCCGCGAAGATTTCATGGCGTATAATACTTTTGTCCCTGAAAACAATCCGGAATCTATCTTTTGCATAAAACGTGTAGCTTCTGAGTTTTCGGGCTATGATCATTATTATGGTGTAGGTGGTATGTATGGTGTTATCGGCGGTATGGGTTGGGGCGAAATGTTTGCCAGTGCCAAATACATTGATTTGCTGAACGAAACCGGACGTAACGATTGGCGGCCGGATCACAAGAAGATTGTAGATGCCCGTGCCAACTTTATTGAGCCGCAATATGTAGTAGACAGTGATGGTAATTATACGAAAGTTTTCCGTTTCATAAATGACATCTATAATAACGGAACGCAAAGTGGTTATTATTACCAACAATTTAAGATGACTGGCAATAATACTTGTACCGATGGAACTGCGAGTTATACACTCACGCCTGATTCAGATCCGAATAGAGCAGCAGAAGAGTACTATACCATTCAATATAACGGTAAGACTTATACTGGTGTTGTCGATTATGAAATATCATTGAATAACGGACATCCGAAATTTTACATTGTAAAGTGTTCCCGCGAAGGAGAAGATTCCCATTTACACTCGCCTGTTATTTCCCGCTTAGGTGAAATTTATCTGAACCGTGCAGAAGCCAATGCAAAGTTAGGAAGATATGGTGAAGCATTGAACGATTTGAATACAATTCGCGAACGTTCTATTCCGGGAGAGGGCTATGCTTCTTTGGATGTAACAACTGCTCCTTCCTTAATTGATAAAGAACGCCAATTGGAATTAGCTTTTCAGGCAGAACGCAGTTATGACGTGTTCCGCAACGGAGGTACATTGACCCGACATTTCCCAGGTGCTCATAATGCAATGGAGGAGGTCACCGCTACAGATTTCCGGGTTACTTATTATATCCCGCAAAAGGCCATTGATGCATATCCTAATGGCAATACACTGACACAAAATCCATTGGATAATAGTGGAGTTATTTTAAATTAGTTACTTATTAGAGGGTATGTTGAGTTTCGACATACTCTCTAATCTATTTTTTATATTTACTTTAAATCAAACAGTTAAGATCATGAACAAATTACATTAGTTATAACTAAAATAAACGGTTCAGCAGAAAACCAATATGTAGGTGATTCAGTAGATTTGGTAGCTTCCGGAAGCAGGTAATTGTATGATGATAGTGAAACAACTCCTGAACTTTGACTTTGTCCCATTTGTGGATAAATTCAGATTATGACGGGAAATGATTGTCATTCCGTAGGGGCAGGGCTCTGCTCTGCCCATTGACATTCGATAGGAGGATGTTGATTTTGCATGGGCGGAGTAGAACCCCGCCCCTACGGATCGCCATCATTTTATTACATATCAGGAATTCAGCATTTACGGTTCAAAACTGTCAAGACATGGGAACAACAGACATCTCTCCCTATTTCTTAAACACCAAATAGACCGCTGCTACCAAAAACACGAATGCCAGCGCATGGTTCCATTTAAATGACTCGCCTTTGAAAGCGATCGAACTGAAGCCGACAAAGACAACCAGCGTAATCACCTCCTGGATCACCTTCAACTGGATCAGGCTGAACGGGCCACCGTTATCCCGGAATCCCATCCGGTTTGCCGGAACCTGGAAACAATACTCGAAAAAGGCCAAAAACCAACTGAACAAGACAACACCGATCAACGGCAGATGCTCGAACCAACTGAACTGCTGCCTCATCTTCAGATGCCCGTACCAGGCACACGTCATAAAGATATTGGATACGACCAATAACAGAATAGTATAAAATCCTTGCATGAGATGATTTATGATTTATGGTTTATGATTTTCGGAAGATAATCCTCCTGAATATTCGACATACTACTCCAAAGACTATAGCGTGCCTCCGGATTGATCGCCTCCAGACGCGACAACACCTCCTTCATCTCCGAACGGCTGGAGCCGGATTCGTACGGGCAATTCTTGATTTGCTTCCGGTATCCCCGCCACGCAGCAATACGGATCAAATCTTTTTCCTCCACCAGGCACATAGGCCGGATAATCTCCATCTCGAACTTATTCATCTTCAAACGTGGTGGCATGGTTCCGATAGCTCCCTGGTGGATCATATTCATCAGAAGGGTTTCGAGAATATCATCCTGATGATGCCCGAGGGCAATTTTGTTGCAACCGTGCAGCTTCGCAATATCGAACATGGCTTTCCGCCGTGTCCACGAACAAAGGAAACAAGGGGATTTATGGGTGTCGGTCGATGCGTCGAAACTCGTCTCGTGTACGAAGAAAGGAAGCCCGTGCTCATCGGCCCGGCTTCTAAGATAATCGATATCCGAACGGTACGGAATATTAGACATCACAATATGTGTCACGACCACCTCAAACCGAGGCCGAAATATTTTGGAACGGCGTCCTAACAAATCTACCAACGCCAGGGAATCCTTTCCGCCAGACAGACCGACCAATATGCGGTCGCCATCCTCGATAAGGCCATATTCGAATATCGCCTTCTTAACCTTCTCTTCCACTTTGCGAAACAGGAGTTCCTCTTCTGTCAACTTTGCCATACTTCACTTATTAAGAATTAAAAATTAAGAATTAAAAAATAAGGGCTTTGATTCTTGATTTTAATTCCTATTTTTGTAATCGGACACAAAAGTAATGATTTATGATGAATTGGTTATCCGATAAACTGTTTTATACAATAGGAATTACGTTACTCTGTGGCGGGCTGCATGCACAAAGTCTGGCCGAAGCAAAGAAATTATACAATGAAGGTAAATATGCGGAGGCCAAGCCGGCCTTCGAAAAATTGGTCAAACAAGCACCAAGTAACTCTTCTTATAATCATTGGTATGGCGTTTGCTGCTATGAAACAGGCGATCTCGACGGGGCTGAAAAACATCTGAAAGTGGCCGTCAAGCGCAAAGTGCAAGATGCATACCGATATATGGCTGAAGTCTACTACAAGACGTATCGCTTCGATGAAGCCGGCGAAACGCTGGAAGAATATATCGACCTGCTGACAAAAAAGAAACAGGATCCGCAAGCGTTCGAAGCCAAGCTCGACCTGGCAAACAACGCACAACGCATGATGGAAAAGGTTGAAAACGTCCAGATCATCGACAGCTTGGTCGTGGACAAAAATGATTTCCTTTCCGCTTATACTCTGAGCGAAGAAAGCGGCACACTCGATTCCTACAAAGATTTCTTCCAGACAAACGAGCCTGTGAACTCGACCGTATACAAGAACCAGAAAGGCGACAAGATTTATTATGCCCATTCGACAGACAACGGCCGCTACTGCCTCTTCACCCAATCCATGCTCATGGACGAATGGGGAGACGAGAAACAGTTGCCGATGAGTATCAACAGCAATGACGACAATAACTACCCGTTCGTGCTTTCCGACGGAGCTACGATCTATTATTCCTCCAAAGGGAACGGCTCGATAGGCGGTTATGACCTCTTCGTCACCCGCTACAATACCAACTCCGACACGTATCTGGCACCGGAACAATTAGGTATGCCGTTCAACTCGCCCTATAACGACTATATGATGGTCTTCGACGATGTGAAAGGATTGGGCTGGTTCGTTTCCGACCGTTTCCAGCCGGAAGGCAAAGCCTGCGTCTATCTCTTCATCCCAAACCCGGAACACAAACGGGTGGAAAGTGAAGACATCGAAGTGAAACGAGCCCGTGCCGCGATCACCTCCATCAGGGATTCCTGGAAGGAAGGAGCCGACTATGCCGACTTGATTCGTCTGTCCCATACAAAAATACCTTACGGGGAGGAAAAGATCGAGAAGGATTTCGAATTCATCATCGCGGATAATATCGTCTACTACAAGTGGGACGAGATCAACAGCCCTGAGGCAAAGAGCTACTACGAAAAAGCGGTCGCCCTGAACAAGCAGATCAAAGAGCTGAATGAAAAACTCGACGGCCTGCGTGCTTCCTACGCCAAAGGTAACAAGACCGGCAAAGAGCAATTGAAGCCGGCCATCCTGCAAGCAGAAGAACAACTGGACGCTTTGTTGGAACAGCCCGGAGAGCTGGAAAAGAAAGCTCGTAATGCAGAGATCAATTATCTGAAAAACAAACGATAAAACATAAGTATTTATGGTATTCGAAACGCTCATCATCACTTTCCTAATGGTTGTAGCCATCGCACTCATCCTGTTGGAAATATTTATGCTACCGGGCATCACGGTGGCCGGTGTCGGAGGATTCCTTTTTGCTGCCGGCGGCTTGTTCTATGCCTACTCGGTTAGCACACCGGTGGGAAATGTGACGTTGGCGGTATCATTGCTTGCATTCGCAGCCTCTTTCGCTTGGCTGTTGCGCTCAAAATCCTTCAACCGGGTGGCTTTGAAAACCGACATAGATTCAAAATTGGTGTCCAGCCGTGACTTGGGAATCGTGCCGGGCGACGAAGGGTTGACACTTTCGCGCCTCGCCCCTATCGGGAAAGCCCGTATTAACGGGATCACTGTGGAGGCCAAATCGGTAGACGAACTGATAGATGAAAACACTCCGGTCGAGGTGATACGCGTCGACGGTTATAATGTGGTTGTAAAAATTAAAAATTGAGAATTGAAGTATAAATCATAATTCATAAATCTACTCACATGGAAATGACCTTTGTGCCTCTTGCCCTTTTGGGAGCAGCGATATTGCTGCTGGTAATTTTCTTTTATTATGTGCCGTTCCTCCTGTGGATCTCGGCAAAAGTTTCGGGTGTCAACATCTCGCTGATACAGCTTTTCCTGATGCGTATCCGTAATGTGCCGCCTTATGTCATCACCCGCGCCATGATCGAAGCCCACAAAGCCGGTCTGAAAACATTGACCCGTGACGAACTGGAAGCGCACTATCTGGCAGGAGGACATGTCGAAAAGGTTGTCCATGCCCTTGTTTCCGCATCGAAAGCGAATATCGACCTTCCTTTCCAGATGGCAACCGCCATCGACCTGGCAGGACGAGACGTATTCGAAGCCGTACAGATGTCGGTCAACCCGAAAGTCATCGACACGCCTCCCGTTACGGCCGTAGCCAAGGATGGCATCCAGCTGATCGCCAAAGCACGCGTGACAGTCCGGGCCAATATCAAACAATTAGTCGGAGGAGCAGGCGAAGAGACGATTCTGGCCCGCGTTGGTGAAGGGATCGTTTCCTCCATCGGTTCGTCCGAAAATCATAAGACCGTACTGGAGAACCCAGACTCGATCTCCAAGCTCGTGCTCCGCAAGGGATTGGATGCCGGGACGGCTTTCGAAATCCTGTCTATCGACATTGCAGATATCGACATAGGCAAAAACATCGGCGCATTCCTCCAGATGGACCAAGCTCAGGCCGACAAGAATATCGCCCAGGCAAAAGCCGAAGAGCGCCGTGCCATGGCCGTTGCCGTCGAACAAGAAATGAAAGCCAAAGCACAGGAAGCCCGTGCGAAGGTTATCGAAGCCGAAGCCGAAGTGCCCAAAGCGATGGCCGAAGCTTTCCGCAGTGGCAATTTGGGCATCATGGACTATTATAAGATGAAGAACATCGAGGCAGACACCGGCATGCGCGAAGCAATCGCCAAACCGTCTAATGCGCCTTCGAAACCTTTAAAAGACTAACAAGGATTTCAGATTTATGATTTATGTGTTGATGATAAATCATAAATCTGAAATCATAAACCTAAAATCAAATGATCGCTCCTTCTGAACTTATTATCAACACCGACGGCAGTTGTTTTCACCTGCATCTGAAACCGGAACAGCTTGCCGACAAGATTATCATGGTCGGCGATCCCGATCGTGTAAACACTGTCGCCTCCTACTTCGATACGAAAGAATGCGAAGTGTCGAGTCGCGAATTTCACACCATCACAGGTTCTTATAAAGGAAAGCGAATCACGACGCTTTCGCACGGCATTGGAACCGACAATATCGACATCGTCCTGAACGAGCTGGACGCTCTGGCAAACATCGACTTTGCCACACGCACCATCAAGCCTGAATTCCGGCAACTGACAATGGTACGTGTCGGGACTTCAGGAGGATTACAACCGTTTGTTCCCGTCGGGACCTATGTGGCAGCAGGAAAATCAATCGGGTTCGACGGAGTCTTGTATTTCTATGCCGATTCCGAAAAGGTACGTGACAAGGTTTTCGAATCGGAACTCCTCAAACAATTGGAATGGAAGTTAAGCGGTATCCGGCCCTATGTCGTTTCCGCTGACCCTTCTTTAGTCGAACAAATCACAAAAGACGACATTATCCGGGGAGTAACGATTGCGGCCAACGGTTTCTACGGTCCGCAAGGCCGCCAACTCCGCCTGCCGCTTGCCGATCCGGAGTTGAATCGGAAAATAGAAGCATTCGACTTTAACGGTAGCCGGATTACCAACTTCGAAATGGAAAGTTCGTCCCTCGCCGGGCTGTCTGCCCTGATGGGACATCGCGCCATGACCGTGTGTTGCATCATTGCCGGCCGGGTGGCCAAAGACATGAACACCGAATACAAAGGTTCCATGACCGGCTTGATCGAAACGGTGTTGGACCGAATATAAAATAAAGCTATGCATTACGGTTGCTAACCCTATGCTTTAACCTGCGTAACCCATAGGGTTAGCAACCGTAACACATAGAGTTACAAAAAGCCCTGCCCTCTCAAGACTTTCAGCAACACGTCAGAGAAATATTCATTGTTGGCCTTCGTATAACGTACATCCGTAAATACCTGGGCCAATGTTTCCTTGCCGTTCTCCCGCACAAATTGTTTATTCACTTCCAGTTCTTCCTTATCGTGATACAACGCATCGATAGAGGCCGGCGTATAATCCGTATACACTTCTTGATGGACAACCGCTTCGAGTGGCAAGCGTTCCACCTGTTCGGGCATTCCGTCGGGATAACCGACCGTGACCGTCACGACGGGGACAACCAAACGGGGCAGCGACAATGCGTCGATAATCTTATCCGCATTATAGGTCGTTGTTCCCAGATAGCAGATTCCCAACCCCTTTTCTTCGGCCGCCGTACAGAAACTCTGGGCAAACAGCATCGTATCGATAGTCGAAGCGATAAAAGTCTGGAAATTATCGAAGCCGGCCACGGCGTTGCGCTGCTCTGCCCATTTCACAAAACGGTTGGCATCGGCACAGAAGGTGAGCACGACCGGAGCCGTCGTGATCATCGGCTGATTGAAATGGGCGGGAGCCAACTTTTCCTTATTCGCCTTATCACGGGTTACGACCACGCTATACAGCTGCATATTTCCCGTATTGGATGCACGGGTGGCAACCTCCAGCAATTCATTCAACAAGGCTTCAGGGATATCCTGAGTCGTATATTTACGGATCGTCCGTCTGCTTTTCATATTCTCCAGCATAACTTACATATTTAATTAACAATAAAATCTTTCAATAACAAAGGCCAAGCGCCCAAATAGGTATCTTGTTCCCGACACTCTTGGGCTGCCCGTGTATGGCGGCAAACGCATTTTCCACATTCTTGATGCGTTCATAGTCCATCAGCGGATCACCAATCACGAATGTGTATTTTCCATTCACACGATAATCTCCATTATGCAAAAGTTCTACCGTTCCGCAATTAGACATCTGATCGACGAAGAATGTTTCACCCCAATAGATCCGTTCCATCTCCCGGAAAAGACTTGCCAACAGATTCGTGTTTGCCAGAAAAGAACGATACGAACGAGCCAGCCCGCCCCCTTCTTTCCTGACTTGCAAAATGCGGAGCGCTCTTATTCCCTCCACATAGCCCAGCAATTTGTGTATTTGTACGTTATCCATCTCGTTTTTGGATATCAGAGTTTGCATGCGGGGAAATTCCGGAGCCTCTTTGGCAAGCAGAATCAGCAATTGCTTCATCTTCCTGGACACGGTGTTGCTCATATGGTGAACGGCAGGCAGGTCCACATCGACCGAATCCCGCACCAAATCCTGCAAACGGAAATTGAAGGCATCCGGATCTTCCCAATAGAAAGGATAGCACCCATGTTCCAGGTAATTCCGGAAAACGGGGACTACGTTTATCTCGTCCATCACCTGTTGCGTGATCTCCGCATGGTTAAGCAAAAGCTCGTCCAACGGGACTGGTTTGAGTTCCAGTGCCCCTTCATAGGACAAATATTCACGAAACGACATGGTATGCAACGTATACCAATTGCCTTTTCCACCGAAAGACAAATCCGACATTTCACCTTCGGCCAGTAAAGGCGCAGTAAACACGACCTGCATATCGGGATAATCTTCGAGCAAACGCTCTATCGTCTGCATCCAGTTTCCATACCGATGGATATTATCCAGAAAAAGATGCCTTCCTCCTTTTTCATAGAATTGCTTGACAGTTTCGGACAACATCTGCCGTTCCTGAAACCAGATATTATCGAGTGGCAGATACAGAGCTTCATGAGAATCACCATAAGCCGATTTGATATGTTGCAGCAAAAGCGTGGTTTTCCCCACTCCTTTCGCACCGAAAATGCCGATCAGCCTCTTGTCCCACTTGATCCGCCGGGATAAGTAACGTTGGAAACTCATATTTACCCCTTTAAGTAATTGCTCATGGTTTAACCGAAACATGTCCATAATTTAACTGATTTGACACAAAAATACGATATAAAAGCCAATCTGCAAAACCGGCAATTCATAGGAAGAACAGTTTTTTTCGTACCTTTGCCTGCATAAACCAATAAACAAATGGAAACGTCTAAAGTTTACTTCACCAATCTCCGGACAACCCCATCCAGTAACCTGTTGGACAAGATGGAACGTCTTGTAAAACGTGCGGGGTTAGCAAACATTGATTTTAAAGATCAATTTGTGGCAATCAAGATCCATTTCGGCGAACCGGGCAACTTGGCCTACATCCGTCCGAACTATGTGGCACGTTTGGCAACCATACTCCGCAACCTGGGAGCAAAACCTTTCCTGACGGATTGTAACACGCTCTATTCCGGCCGCCGCGCCAATGCAGTAGACCATTTGCAAAGCGCGATGGAAAACGGCTTCAATCCTATCTCCGCCAAATGCGATGTCATCATTGCCGACGGGCTGAAGGGCACGGAATGCCGTGAGATCGAAATCAACGGAGAATATTGCAAAGCTCCCAAAATCGGATCAGCCATAACCGATGCCAACATCATCATCAGCATGACTCATTTCAAAGGACATGAACAGACCGGATTCGGCGGAGCATTGAAAAACCTGGGCATGGGATGTGCCAGTGTAGCCGGGAAGTTGGAATTGCACGGCGCTTCGCAACCTCGTGTAGACCGGGAACATTGCATCGGTTGCAACATCTGCGTAAAACACTGCCGGCACGACGCAATCCATCTGGATGAAAGCCGGAAAGCCGTGATCGATTATGACCATTGCGTAGGTTGCGGGCAATGTGTAGCCCTGTGCCAACATGATGGAGCTGTCCTGGCCTCTTGGGATACTTCCGAACGGTTGAATTGCAAGATTGCAGAATATACGCAAGCCGTCCTTGCGGACAAACCTCACTTCCACATCAGTTTCATCATGAACGTCTCGCCCGAATGTGATTGCTGGAACCACAACGATGCAGCGATTGTGCCAGACTTGGGTATCGCCGCCTCTTTCGATTCGGTCGCTTTGGACAAGGCTTGTGCCGACATGGTGATCAAGGCGCCGATTTTGGAGACAGGCAACCGCCTTTCCGATGCCCCGCATCACGAGCATCTGGAAGGTTGCGACAAATTCCACATCATGCACCCCGAAACAAACTGGAAAGCTGGGCTCGTACATGCCGAAAAGATCGGTATCGGAACACAAGAATATGAATTAATAACCGTATAAAATTGATTTTATAAATCGTAATGATCAATCAAGATACTATCTGCGCCGTATCAACCGCCCCCGGAGCCGGAGGAATTGCTGTCATCCGCGTTTCCGGACCGGAAGCAATCGCAATCTGCAACACGATATTCGTACCGCGTACAGCAGGAAAAGACCTGTTGTCACAGAAAGCCTATACACTGCGTTACGGTAGTATCAGGCGTGGTGAAGAACTCATTGATGAGGTGCTGATCGCTCTTTTCCGCGCACCTCATTCCTTTACCGGCGAAGACACGGTAGAGATCACCTGCCACGGTTCCGTCTACATCCAGCAACAGATCATGCAACTTTTGATTGAAAGCGGTTGCCGCTCCGCCCTCCCCGGCGAATATACGCAACGCGCCTTCATGAACGGCAAGATGGACCTGAGCCAAGCCGAGGCAGTCGCCGACTTGATTGCCTCGACCTCGGCCGGCCAACACCGCCTGGCTTTAAACCAGATGCGCGGTGGTTTCAGCCATGAATTAAAAAACTTGCGCGAGCAACTTTTGCATATCACCTCTTTGATGGAACTGGAACTGGATTTCAGCGACCACGAGGAACTGGAGTTTGCCGACCGTAGCGAACTCAGTACATTGGCGGCCCATATCGAAACAGTCATATCGCGTCTGGCCAACTCTTTCAGTGTAGGAAACGCGATCAAGAATGGTATTCCGGTAGCGATCATCGGTGAGACGAACGCCGGAAAATCAACTCTGCTGAACGTCCTGCTGAACGAGGACAAAGCGATTGTCAGCGATATCCACGGTACGACCCGTGACGTCATCGAAGACACGGTCAATATCGGAGGGATCACATTCCGTTTCATCGACACCGCCGGCATCCGCGAAACACATGACGCAATCGAAAGTATCGGTATCGAACGAACCTTCCAGAAACTCGACCAGGCAGACATTGTCCTCTGGATGATAGATGCCGCCGATGCCGACCAACAGATCGCCCAATTATCCGAAAAGATACTGCCCCACTCGGAAGGGAAGCAGCTAATCCTCGTTTTCAACAAAGCCGACCTGCTCGCCGACAACCGGTTTAAACCAGCCGGCCTTCCCAACGTGCAATCGATCTTCATCTCTGCAAAGAAAAGAGAGCATATCGACGAGTTGCAGGACCTCCTGATCCAAGCCGCCCATATCCCCTCTTTGTCCTCAAACGATATCATCGTCACCAACATCCGCCACTATGAAGCTCTGACCCACGCCCTCGAATCCATCCACCGTGTCCAAGAAGGCTTATCCGCCAACCTCTCCGGAGATTTCATCTCCCAAGACCTAAGAGAATGCATCTTCCACCTCTCCGACATAATCGGCGAAGTCACCACAGACCAGGTGTTGGGAAACATATTTGAGAGGTTTTGCATCGGCAAATGATACAAAGAAAAGAAAAGTATAAAAAGAGAAAATATAAATCCGTAAAGTGCGAAAAATCAATGATTTTATGAGAATTTATATTTTCTCTTTCTCTCCGTATTTTCTGCCTGTTTTCATATTTTTTTTGTATTTTTGTCCCCAGATTGTCCCCCATAAGGGACACGAGGGACAAAATTCTGTCCCCCGAAGACAATGAATCACATCTCTCATTAAAATAGGAACAGGCTATGACTAAGAAAACAACAATCCAGAAAGAACCCGTAAAATTACGGGAAAAGAAGTTGGCAAACGGTAACGTGAGCTTGTATCTCGACATCTACAGAAATGGTAAACGTCAGAAAGAGTATTTGAAACTTTATCTGATCGATGCCACTACTCCACTGGAGCGTGAGCAGAACAGACAGACATTGGCAACCGCTCAGGCTATAAAATCCAAACGCCTCATTGAAATGCAGAACGGAGAGTATTCTTTCACTCGCCAATTCAAAGAAGATACTCCTTTTTTGGAATACTATCGGAAGATGGTTGAAGAAAGACACAAGAATCCGGAATCTGAAGGAAACTGGGGTAACTGGAGAAGCTGCTTGCGTTATCTCGAAATCTATTGTGATGAGAAAACCACATTCAAAGATATTACTCCGGAGTTTATAAACGGCTTCAAGGATTTTTTGAACAATGTGGAAAAAGACACTCACAAGCGTACCGGTCCACGTAGG
>UMLO01061489.1_pt1 | contig 31048 bp, 26 predicted proteins | sample 1966551 | NCBI WGS metagenome assembly UMLO01 (sample SAMEA4836201, study PRJEB28245) | human gut metagenome | biome: gut microbiome; material: fecal sample | place: Denmark | collected 2008
CGGATTCTATTATGGCTCTTTTAGCTAAGTGGAATAATGATTATTTGAATGTCCCAGCAGATGTAGCAGAAGAACAGCCTACGAAAGAAGATTTGGCTCGTATTGAAGAATTTAAGAAAAAGGGCTGGATATAACCTCGAGGCGATGGTAACTAAAGTGGAAACATAATCAGTAATCGGCACATTGGTAAAAATAGAAATCCTTCTGTAAAATGATAGTACAATCAAATTACAGGAGGATTTTTCTATGAAAACAATATTTGAAGAACAAGGTGTTGAGTATCGTCAAGTTGGAGATTATATGCTCCCAAATTTGGGATTGAATGCACAGCAAGAATATCCAATCGGTGTGTGGGGACAGCGTTACAAACGATATTTAAAGTCAAATCACAAGGTTCTCTATTACAATTATTTGACTTCGGGCAGGTTATATGAACATCTTGCCGAAGTCGATACACGAGCCGAAAAAATGTTTCAGCAGCTTGTAAAATCACTCGCCGAAAAGGAAAATGTAACAGAGAAACTCAAAGCAGAAAATACATTTTTATGGATTCGCAAGATGAATAACATCCGTAATCGTGCCTCTGAAATCGTAAATGCCGAGGTGATTTATGTATGAGAGAACCCCAATATCATTTATACATAACCCCAAATGAACATTCAGAAATTATTAAAAATCTTATCCGTTTTAAAAATAAATTGCAAAGCGAAGGCAGATATACAGACGCTGTTGATGACCTGATTATAAAATTTTCATCAGCGAAAATGAAAAGCATGCGGATAAAATAGAATCGAAAGCGAGAGCAAACCTTAACGGCAAGCTCCCGCTTTTTCTTTGTTATAAGACGCTGCATAATCTTAGCAAGCAGACCATTTGGATAACCAAACGGTAGACTGCCCGCTTTCTGCACTTGCTGAGCGAGCAGTGTATTTGGATAACCACAGTTACCAAATACCTCGTTAGGGACACCCTAAGACCTACCAAAAAAACAGATGAATTTTATTTTGCTAAAACATGGTTTAGTAAATTGCATAAGACGTATTGACATTGATTCTTTTGGGGAGTATAATATAGTAAATCGTAATTTACTAAACGGAGGCATGCGTATGTTTATCGGAAGAGAACGATAGCTTACAGCATTACAGAATCAATATAGTAGCGGCAAATTTGAGTTCACCGTAATCTACGGTCGCCGTCGTGTCGGCAAGACCGCAATCATAAATGAATTTGTAAAAGATAAGGATGTAATTTATTTTACGGGCGTCGAGAGCAATGCAAAGCAAAATCTCGAAAACTTCAGCCAAAGTATAATGAGTTACAAATCTGATTTGCCGCAAGGCAGTGAATTTACATCTTTTCAGGATGCATTGGAATTTGTTTTCAAATTGGCACAGGAAAAACGAATCGTACTTGTAATCGACGAGTACCCGTATGTTGCAAAGGCTTCAAAGAGCCTTGCCTCCACTCTGCAGCTGATGATTGATAAGCATAAGGATACTTCGAAATTATTTTTAATTCTCTGCGGTTCGTCAATGTCCTATATGGAAGACCACGTGCTTGCATATAAGGCGCCGCTTTACGGCAGAAGAACCGCACAGCTTAAAGTCCAGCCTTTTGAATTTATGGAAGCGTGCAAGCATTTTCCGAAATTCTCAGCAGAGGATAAGGCTATTGCTTATGGAATCGTCGGCGGAACTCCACAGTATCTGCTTCAGCTTGACGACGGCTTGTCTATAAAAGAAAACATCAAAAAGATATTTTTAAATCCGGCTTCATTTCTTTTTGAAGAGCCGACAAATCTTCTCAAACAAGAGGTGCGTGAGCCTGCGATTTATAATGCAATAATAACTGCTATTGCAACCGGTGGTACAAAACTTTCGGAAATTTCAAGCAAGGTTGGCGAGGACACAAGTGTTTGCGCAACCTATATCCGCAACCTTATTTCTCTTGGAATTGTGAAGAAAGAAACGCCGTACGGCGAAAGTTCCGGCAGAAAAACAATTTATTCAATTGAAGACAATATGTTCCGTTTTTGGTATCGCTTCGTAGCAGAAAACACGTCTGTCATTTCGCGAGGTGCGGACGAGCTTGCCTATAAGCGAATTGAACCGTATTTGTCCGATTATATGGGAGCAGTTTTCGAGGATATTTCAAAGCAGTATCTTTGGAATGAGCTACTTAATGATAATTGCCCTGTTAATTTCACCGATATCGGCCGCTGGTGGGGTACAAACAAGAAAACAAGACAGCAGGAAGAAATCGACATTATGGGTGTGCAGGACAAAAACACCGCCCTTTTCGGCGAATGTAAATGGACAAATGAAAAAGTTGACCTCGCCGTTCTTGAAAAGCTCATCGAACTCAGTAATTTGTTTAACTATAAAAACAAGCATTACTATCTATTTGCTAAGTCAGGATTTACTAAAGGTTGTATCAGCAAAGCGGAAAAAATGGGTAATGTGGTGATTGTTTCCTATGAAGATATACTGAGAGCGTAAAATAGCGTTATTATCTTATAAGTGTTGAGAACCCATAACCTTTGATATAAGGATGAATTCCCGAAAATATATATGTAATACAATAATGATTGGAGAATAGTAATGAAAATACGAAATGAGAAAAATGGGGAAATATTTGAAAATATAAGAATAACCCAGCCATATAAAATCTATAGCACATCAGCCAACGAATCAGAAGTAGAAACCGTATTTGAAGAATATTTGAAATTTTTAGGATATCAAATCGGAGAGAATTATACAAAACGAAGCGCCAAAAACGCAAATGATACTTTCGTTTCTAAAACTGGGAATGGCATAGGTTTTCCAGATTATGTATTTTACGAAAACAATACTGATAGAATTATTGCTATCGGGGATGTAAAACGCCCAGATGTAAACGGAACAGATACAAGTATTAATGGCTTAAATGACTGTACTGATGTCTATTTAAAATATTATAACGAAAGACACAAAAACAAAATAAAAATTGCATTTGGATATGATGGAATAAACTTTATTATTAAATATCTATCTAGTGATGATGAGTGGGCGGATATACTTATTGACGAGCAACCGATAAATGCGATGCCGATTCCTCCTCTTTTATTATCCGTTTCCAAAAACGGTAATATGTTTACTACTCAAATAGATAGAAATGTAGATAAAGAAAAACTTGAGCCATATTTTGCAAGATGCGATTCTGTTTTTAGAACAAGTAAAAACGGGCTGTCTGCCATAGATAAAGCAACAGAAATCTCTACCCTTATATTTCTGAAAATATTTTCTAATGATGGCTCGGATGATGAATTCACAAAACAATATGGTGAATCTGTTTGGGAATCCATAAAAAAAGGAAAGGTTGATTTTGTTAATAAGCTATTTGGTGATTTTTTGAATAAGCATTATCAAAATATTTTTCCTGATAAGCTTATTAAGGTGGATTCGCAAGTAGTGGCTGAATTAGCTTTAATTATAGATTTAATGTTTAACGATTGCAAAATTGATAGAATGACAGATGTAAAAGGTAATGCATTAGAATATTATCAAAAAGCTTCGAAAGACAGAAAAATAGGAGAATTCTTCACCCCGCGTCATTTGATTAGACTTATGATGGAAATGACAGACCCGGAAATTACCTTTGAAAAAGATGATAATGGAGATTATCTGGTTGATTCATTTGGAAACAGAAAAATTGATAAAATAGAAAAAATCTACGACCCCGCTTGCGGAAGTGGAGGGTTTTTAATTCAATCCTTTATTTATTATCTTGAAAAATACGAAAAATACGGTGTTTCAAAAACAGATCTTAAAGAAGATGTTTTGTTTGGTAACGAGCTAAAAGATAGTACCGTGATGTTAACAAAATTAAATATGATTTTGTTAGGAGATGGGCATAACCACATTTCAAATGAAAATTCACTATCTTATACGAAAACGAAAAAATTACAAAAAATCATCATTGATGACAAGCCTGTTATGATTGATAGTTCTAAAGTAGTGTTTAAGGAGGAAGTATGCGGTACAAATACGGTTACTCTTCCTTTTTATGAAGATAAACCACTATTGGAGGTTATTAATGCAAAAAAACAAACAAAAACATATTTTTTAGCTGAACAGATAACAAAAAGAGATAAAGTAACGCCGGTATATGAATTCTCTAATATTGAAGCTGTAAATCCAAAGGTTAAAATGAATCTGAAACCTTATTTTGGGAAATTTGACATTGTTATGACTAATCATCCATATGGATTGGAAGAACCAACCACTCCTGATGCATGGTTTTTGAAACATATGTTTGAATCTATTTCTAAAAATGGTAGAATTGCGTGTATAGTTGGGGAAACTCTATTGTTTCATAAAGACTATAAAAAAATACGTGAATTCATAATAGATAATTATACTGTTGAGGCTATAATATCTTTACCTCAAGGAGTCTTTAATCCATATACCGACGTAAAAACTAGCATATTGTTTATGAAAAAAGAAAAAAACAAGTACAATAAAAAAACTTGGTTAGTGGATTTACACAATGATGGGTATGATTTAAATTCAACAAGAAATCAAATTAAAGAAAATGATATTCCTAAGACGATTCAACTTTGGGAAAGATGGGGCGGTTATCTCACTGTAAATAACGAGTACAAGTCGTTTCACAAAGAAGAAAAGGGGTTTGCTGAATTTCATCAATTAGCATCAGATAATTGGTGCGTAAAAAGATATATGACACCTCTTATTAGTCTCAATTCGGAATATGAATTAAAACCATTGTCTAAACTATTAAAAAGAGTTAAAAATACTGTGAATATAAAGGATGATGTTATTTACAAACAAATTACAATTCAAATGTGGAATAAAGGTATCGTATTGCGAGAAAATCAATATGGAATGGATATTGGTACAAAGAAACAATTTCTTGTAAAGAAAAATCAATTTCTTATATCAAAAATTGATGCACGAAATGGAGCTTACGGCATAGTTCCTCGAGAATTAGATAACGCAATCATCACTGGTAATTTTTGGGCTTTTGAAATTAATACTGATGAAATACTTCCTGAGTATATTACATATTTAATGCGCCATAATTTCTTTACGCATATGTGTGAAATATGTAGTTATGGTTCTACTAACAGATGGTACTTAGATGAAAATGCATTTAACAATTTTCTTGTTCCGATACCTAAGATTGATGAACAAAGAGAAATACTTGCACGTATTACATTACACGCACAAAAGATAAAAGATGCAAAAAAAGTTATTGAACAACAAGAACAGAATATAATGAGTGTAATAGATGATGTTTTAGGGTTATAATACTATTACATATTCTCAATTGACAAGTGCAGATGAGATGGCGTTTCAAGTTGGCTGCGATTCTTGCCTTTTTTCAATGTCTAAATTATATTTCACAAGTCAAATAATATACTTTAGCACAGCGAGGTGTTGCCAAATGGCGACACCTCGCTGCGAATTTGAAAATAGCTATTGAAATTCAGAATTAAATGATGTAGACTTGTAACATCAAATGAATATTTACGATTTCTAATCGAGCAAGCGGAGATAGTTTTTAAGAAACTAAGCTACCAAGCACCGTACGAAAACGGATATACAAAGGGATAATTGTACCCTTTTGTGTATCTGTTTTCTGTGGCGCTTTTTTGTTGCTCGATTTTGTTTCGTTCAGTATTAGGTCCTTTCCTGTTTGTTCGGGAAAGGACTTTTTGTGTTTTTAGAGCAATACAATGAACTGATTTCAAAATATCCTTGAAGAAAAAATATTATTTTTTGAAAATACGAACAAACCCTTTTTTAACCGAAAAATTTTGAAAATGAGAATATGCGATTCTCTTTCAGGTCTTAGGGTGCAACCCTAACGAGAACCGTTTTGGATAAACCTATCCACAAATGGTCTGCTCGCTAAGACTGAACATTTAATATTGAATTCGCATTGCCCATAATCTTTACAATTAAAAATCAAGGCACAGCTTACGGAGAAAAATCCGTCTGCTGTGCTTTTTGCTTTTGGCGGTTACGATTTAATACAAGATTCAAACTCATTTTTCCCCTTCGATTTGATAAATCGGAGGTTTTTTATATTTCTGAAACTTTTTCTGTCCGGAGGGGGTGCAAAACGGCTCTCTCAGTTCAAACAAGTGAGGGGTAAATAAAAAATTTTGAAAATCTGGAAAATGGGTGTGCATTTTGGCACCCTTTGTCCAAATAAGTGAAGGGGAAAATATTAAAAAATATAAATTTTTTCAAAAAACACCCCCCAAAAAAGCGTTCCCGGTTCTAACAAGTGAAGGGGTAATAAAAAAATATTTGTCAGGGGTTAATTTTTGACCGTTTTCGTTGCCTACCAAGTGAAAGGAGTTTTTACAATGTCGAGATTATCAAAAAAAGCAAAACAAGAATGGGCGTTCTTCCTAAGTCCCATCACCGGCAGGAGAACCTACAACAATCTATGCCGTAAATGCTCAAACCAATGCAAACAAAGCTTTCGAGCGGTTATTGTCAGCTGCCCAAAATATCATTCCAAAAGAGGTGTCAAAAACGCACCCAACGGCAACGATTTTAACGATACAGGATAAGGCAAGGAATTACACTTGTTCAAAAATCAAACGGCTTACAGAGAGAAAAATCAGAAAAATCCGCACCATTTTCATACAGAAAAAGTGTGACTATAGGTTGGAAGTTAATTTCGGAAAAAACAACACAGAAACCCTTCCCCTATAACTATATAAATAAATATATATTTTCTCTACCAGCCGGAAAAGAAATTACTGATTAAGAGAAAGGAACAATTATGATAGCAAACAAAGTATATACCTGTGCAGAAATGCGTGAGGAAAGAATTTACACGGGAGATTATGAATTTATCAAAGAAGCAGGAGAATATATCGCCACATTGACTATGAGAGCAGAAGCCGGTTCGGGAATGCTCCGCTTATTCTTCCGGCTGGTAAACGGACAAAAAATCATCACTCCGGTGTTCTGGTGGCAGAAATATCTTGGATTTTATGACATAGATAACGGAACAAAATTAAAACTCATATACGAGAAAAATACCAAAGGCATTTATCTGAAAGCCGTAGAGATTTTGAGCTAAAGAGAGGTACTTACAATGACAGAAAGAATTGAAAAGATAAAAATAGACGCCCTTATCCCCTTCGAAAATCATCCGTTCAAGGAAAGAACCGGCGAGGAACAAGTGGAACTTGTGGAGAGTATTCGTACAACAGGTATGTTGGTGCCGGTAATTGTCCGCTCGCTTTTAAGGGGCAAATATGAAATCATCAGCGGACACAGACGAGTGGCTGCTTGCAAGGAGTTGGGCGTTGATACCATTCCAGCAATAGTAAAGGAACTCACAAAAGAAGAAGCGGTTATCACAATGGTGGACGCAAATTTACAAAGAGAAAATCTGCTACCCAGTGAAAAAGCTTTTGCTTACAAGATGAAAGCTGCGGCGATGAAGGCACAAGGAAAAAGGACGGATTTAACTTCGTCGCAAGTTGCGACAAAGTCGGATACTGCAACTACAATCGGTCAGCAATTAGGCGAAAGCCGTGACCAAGTTTACCGATATATCCGTCTTACTTACCTCATCCCCGAACTGCTAAAAATGGTGGACGAACAGAGGATAGCGTTTACTCCTGCTGTTGAAATTTCATATTTACCCGAAAGAGAACAACGAGTCTTGATTGATGAAATTGAATATACCGACGCTACTCCGTCACTCTCACAGGCTCAGCGTTTGCGAAAATTCAGCAACCAAGGAAGATTGTCTGTTGACACGGTATTTGCTGTGTTAAGTGAGGAAAAGCCAAACCAAAAGGAACAAGTCAAATTTATGACAGAGGATATACGAAAGTATTTCCCCAAGAATTATTCCAACAAAGATATGCAGGAAACAATCATAAAACTATTGGAGAACTGGCAGAGAAAACGAGAACGCAACGCAAGGGAGGAACGATGATGGAGTTGAATGACGAAAAGAAAACAAAGGCAGAGTATGACCGTTTTGTCGATTTTATGGCTCAAATGTATTTGAAATACGGAACAAAGTACAGAACGCTAAAGATGGCAGAGGTTATGAAACTTTTTCCTGAACATCAATGCGGGAAGAAAAACAATTTTCAGGAAGGGGCTTAATGCCTCTTTCTGCTCACACATTGGAGTTTAGAAGGAAATCAAAATAAAATATAAATGCAATTATGTAAGAAGGAGTGATTTGTGTGCGAAAGAAAAAATGTTATATCTACACCCGTGTTTCAACATCTATGCAGGTGGACGGTTTCAGCCTTGACGCACAAAAAGAAAGGCTTAGAAAATATGCGGATTTTCAGGAATTTACAGTAGCCGGAGAATATTCTGATGAAGGTAAATCCGGTAAAAGCATAGAGGGTCGATTGGAATTTCAAAGAATGTTGAACGACATTGCCGATGGCAAAGATAATGTTGATTATGTGCTTGTCTTTAAGCTTTCCAGATTCGGAAGAAATGCGGCTGATGTGCTGAATTCATTACAGCAAATGCAGGATTACGGTGTCAATCTTATTTGCGTAGAAGACGGCATTGACAGTTCAAAGGACAGCGGAAAGCTGATGATTTCGGTGTTGTCTGCTGTTGCAGAGATTGAAAGAGAAAACATTCTTGTTCAAACAATGGAAGGAAGAAAGCAAAAAGCACGAGAAGGAAAATGGAACGGCGGTTTTGCACCATACGGTTATGAACTTATTGACGGTGAATTAAAAATTGCCGAAGATGAAGCTGAAATTATTCGTGTTATATACGACAAATTTATTCATACTACAATGGGTGCAAATGCTGTGGCAAGATATTTGAACCGACAAGGATATGTAAAAAAGAAGCGTCAAAACGGAACATTAGAAACATTTACGGCGCACTTTATAAAGCTTGTATTGGACAATCCGATTTATTGCGGTAAAATCGCATTTGGCAGACGAAAGACTGAAAAGATACAAGGAAGCCGTAATCAGTACCATGTTGTAAAACAAGACGAGTATCCCATTTATGACGGCATACACGAAGCGATTATCAGCGAAGAAGATTGGCAGTTGGCTCAGGAGAAAAGGAAAAAGACCGGCGTAAAGAACGAAAAGATATACAGCGTGGAACACCAACATCTTCTGTCAGGCATTCTGCGCTGTCCGGAGTGTGGCGCTGCTTTATACGGGAGCGTCAATCGAAAAAGAAAAAAAGACGGCAGTTTTTACAGAGATTATTGGTATTATGCCTGCAAACACCGCTTGGAATATGATGGTCACAAATGTACTTACAAAAAGCAAATCCATCAGGATAAAATCAATGACGCAGTAGTGGAAGTTATCAGACATATTGTGAGAAATTCAAAGTTCGATACTGCAATAAAGGAAAAGCTGGAAAACAGCGTTGATTTGAAAACATACGAAACAGAAGAAACAGCGGTCAAAGCGCACATAAGGCAACTGATAGCGGCAAAAGACAGATTGGGAAAACAAATAGACCGTTTGGATTATTCTGATAAGCATTATGAAGAAAAATATAGTGATATGCAAAATCGTATGGATTCACTGTATGACGAAATTGCGGAAGCAAATGATTCTCTGAAAACCGTGCAAAAGCAAATTCAAGGTATCCGTGAACAGCAGATTTCTCAGGAAAGGGTCTATGAATTTCTTGAATTATTTGATATAATATATGAGGATTTTTCAGAGGTCGAGAAAAAAGAATTTTTTCAAAGCTTTATTAAAAGCATTGAAATATACCCGGAACCGCTTGAAAACGGACAGATTTTAAAGAGTATACAGTTTCGTTTCCCTGTTTATTATCAGGGCAGCGAAACAGATACATTTTTTCCGAAATCCGAAACAACTGTCGAAGCGGTATGTTTGTTGTCAAGATAAATAAGAGCTGAAAAGTGGCGTATTTCCGGGCTTTTGGTAAGGTTAGTATCATCGTAAGAAGCCTTGCGGAAAGCTCGGTTTCTTGTATGGAAACATATCTACTGTAAAAACGGTCAGAGGGTTTAGGCTGTGAATTAGATGCTATGAAAAAGCGTTAAGCATGAATCAGTAAATACAAGGAGGAATTAATATGGATTGGGCTATGGTTATATTGATATTTGAAATTTTATTGGCAGTTGCAGTGTTTTTAATTGGTTTGTTTGTCAAAAATTATCTTCCTTCATACATGGATGAAAAAGGTAAGAATTTAGCAACTAAAGAAGACATAGAAGAAATTACAAGAAAGACCGAGGAAGTCCAGCAAGAGTTCCGTGAAGGATTTGAGCTTTTTTCAAATGATGTAAAGTTCAAATATGATTTCTTTTATAAACAGTACTCTGAGTTATACTGCAAATTGTATGCGATTATTATTCAGTCTGAGTATGTTAGGCATTTTATAGAACTGACAGATAAAAGAACTATACCTTTTGAAGAGGCTCCTTTTTTAGAAATTACGCCAATACACAAAGAAACTACTATTTTCAATATAAGCAAAGCAAATGGTTCATCTGTTACAAGAAAAACAGAAGAGATTGAAACACCGATATCGCAGTTTAACAAGAAAGAGTTGTGTGATTACATAATAAGCAATGGCAGTTTGGTTTCACAAAAACTGTTAAAGCTTGCGGTAGCAAGAATTATCTTACCTTTATGAAAAGTTTTATAACATTCTGAAAGAAAATATTTTGCAAAATATTACCCCCCCCAGGTTAATAAGAAAGTATAACAACCTTAAATTTATTTGTGGCATTGCAATAATGAAATAAGGCTTTGACTGTAAAAGGGCAGAGCCTTTTTCTATGTCCAAATCCGCACATTCGCAATTTGATTTTGTCTTTCGTATAATAAACTTACTAAAATCAAGGAGGTTTTAATATGAAAACAATTTTTGAAAATAACGGTGGTACTTACACGCAGGTTGGAGATTATCTTTTGCCGAATCTTTCGTTATCGGCAGAAGAAAAAGAAACGAATATCGGTGTGTGGGCAATTAGGCACAAACGATATTTGAAACAAAATCATAAAGTAATTTATTATAATCTTTTGACATCAGGCAAGTTAAATTCATATCTTGCCGACATCGAAGAAGAGGCTCAAAATCTTTTTTCTCGGTTGGTAAAAGACCTTGCCGAAGAAGAAAATGTTACCGAAGAACTTAAAGTAACAGATATGATGTTATGGATGCAAAAGATGAATAATATTCGCAATCGAGCAATGGAAATTGTTAATGAACAAGTAATATACAACTAAAAACAAGGCACAACTTACGGAGAAAAATTCCGTATGCTGTACCTTAATTTCATTTGTTCGATTAAATGTATAATCTTAGCGAGCAGACCATTTGGATATCCAAACGGTAGCTTGCCCGCTTTTTGCACAATCTCAGCACCTCGTTAGGGGCACTCTAAGACCTGATTAATGATTAAAAGAAAACACGGCAGAGAACAAGTCGCTACCGTGTTAGTTCATTATTTCTTTTTAAACAATAAGTATCTGCTTTTTTAGAGTGTCTTAATAGTTCTCCTCAAAATTTTCCACTTGTTCCATAACCTTATTGAAAACTTCGGGGCTATACTGTGGTGGATAACCGTTCTGAACCAAACAAATCTTAATATCAAGTTTTAACTGGTCACGCACATTCTGATTGTTAAGCCAGTCAGCATAAGAAGATTTGGTATCAATAATTTCTTTAACTTTTTTGGCAAGAGATTTACACTTCTCGTTTACATCTATGCCGTCCACTTTTTTGTCAGTTCCATATTCAAAGTTGTATCGGTCTCGAAGACTGATTAAAATATCATAGAACGCTTTTTCCTCGAAAGTTAATCCGAGTTTACGGAAGCTCTCTCGGTTTTCATTCATTTGGCGTAGAATATCCAATGCTTGTTCGGTAGCGGCTCTTATAATATCGTTGGAGGCTATATTCTGCGCCTCTCCGGCTTCTTCTGCTGTAAGGTGTTTGCGCCTTTCGTGATACACGGCAATTGTCTTTTCAAGCATTTCTTGGAATGTCTTTGCCGCTAATTGATTGACCTTGCTAAACTCCTTAATCTGCTTTCGAAGCATTTTAATAAGCAATTCTAATTTTGTAGCGGGCATTTTTACATCAGATAATTTCTCAAAATATTCAGGAGAAAAAATATCTTCTTCCTCACCGCTTTCCAAAACGCTTTCAACTTGATTGTATCTTAACGCTTCTTCCACCATTTTAGAAACAGCTCGGTTCATAGTATCTGTATCAACTTCGCTTGTACCACTCATTTTACGGACAAAACCTGCGATTGCCATAAAGCACTGAGCCAAAGCCGACTCATCTTCTTTGAGATTTCCGGAAGGTTGACAGATGTCAAAAGCTCCTCTCATTCGTTTAACGGTTTTCAAGAAATATGTTTTGAATGACACTTGATATGAGCCGCCATTACCCTCGGTATTCAGGAGTTTTGTTGAGAGAAAAACATATTCCGCAGCTTTTGAAAGCAACTTATACCTTTCTACCGGATCACAGCTTGGATTTAGAAATGGCGTCAAATCATAACCGGTAAACTGGGATTTTAATATTTCAAGTTCTTCTCTAAACACAGAGGTTGCCTGCTCTACATCGTCGGAAGTAGGCGCAACAGAATTGTTACCGCCGTAAACTTTCATAGCTTCACGCATATTATTGCGAATACCGATATAGTCAATAATCATACCATAATCCTTACCCGGATATTTTCTGTTTACACGGCTGATTGTTTGAATGAGCAAATGCTTCTTCAAAGGTTTATCGTTATACAAGTATGTAAGAGAGGGAACATCAAAACCTGTAATCCACATGTCAACAACAATTACAATATGAAAATTAGACTTTTCCTGTTTGAAAGTTGCATCTAATTCTTCCGAGCGTTTATCATTTTTAACTCCGCCGAGATAATTATACATTTCAGCTTCGTCATTACTGCCAACGCTGGACACCATAGCCATAAACGGCATAGGCTTTAATTCATTCAATTCCTGTTTTGTTGCGGTTATCCAATCAGGCGTTTTCTTTTCTTCAAACCATTCAGGATATTTTTCTTTGAATTTCAAAAGCAAGGAATACGCAATTTTTCTGCTGGAGCAGACTATCATTGCTTTTTGCACTCTGTCAGGATTACATTCGCAAGACATAATATAATGGTCATGAATATCCGTTGCCAGTCTTTCCAAACGGGAAGGCTCTGCAAGTATGACTTCCATAGAACTCATAGCACGCTTACTTGCTTCAATATCATCTTTTGTTGCGCCGTCTTCGGCACATTTTTTATAGTAGTTTTCGATTTCTTTTACTTTGTTGTTATCGAGTAGTACTTTGGCAATACGAGGATGATATTTTATAGGAACCGTAAGACCGTCCGCAACTGCTTGGTCCATAGTGTATCTATCAATTTCATCGCCGAAGGTTTGATACGTTTCGGCAATGGGTGTGCCTGTAAATCCTACGAATGTAGCTTGCGGAAATGCTTCTTTCAATACTTTTGCATATGGTTTTGACACCATGGCTTTCATATTTTCATCAGCGTCTTTACTGAATTGAATTTTTTTAGAATGTTCAAGCTGAGTTCTGTGGGCTTCGTCGGAAAAACATATAATATTTTGGCGGTCGTTGATAAGACCGATTTTGTCATCTTCTCGGTCGCAAAATTTTTGTATGGTGCAAATATAGAAACCGCCGCTTTGTCTTGCTCCCAGTTCTTCTCTTAACTGAGCCCTGCTTTTAACAACAGATACTTCACCAAGATTTAAGAATTCTTTACTCTTGGTAAATAGCTTTGCGCCTTGCTTTTGCAGTTCATCTCTGTCAACGATAAGTATAATCGTCGGAGAGCCTATTTGCGGAATATCGGTACAGCGTAGTGCAAGCTGACGGGCAAGGAAAGCCATAGTATATGTTTTTCCGCAACCTGTTGCACCAAAATATGTACCGCCTTTACCGCTTTTTGTAACAACGGAATTTATAATGCTTTGCTTCAAAAGCTTTGAAGCGAAAAACTGCGGATACCTACATACAATTTCAACTTCATTCTTGTCGTAAATGCTGTCTTGAAAATAAATGTAATCCCTAAAAATTTCCAAAAATCTTTCGGGAGAATACACACCCTTAATCATAGTTTCTGTTTCAGCAAAAGGCAGCGTTGAGAGCTTATCACCGTCATTAACTCTTCTCCAAGCGTAGAAGTGTTCGTATGGGGTGCGTACTGTTCCGAGCCTTGTTTTAACCCCGTCGGAAATACAAGCCAAGGGGCAGTAATGTAACAAATGTGGAATATCTCTCCAATAGCGAATATTAATCTGTTCCCAAGCGTCATAAACAGTGGCGTTGGCATCCGCCGGATTTTTAAGTTCTATAACGCATAAAGGTATACCGTTTACATATAACAGCACATCGGGTCTGCGATTTTCTTTCTGCCCATTATTTGTATATTCTATGGTAAGTTGATTAACAACACGGAAAATATTGTTTTTCGGATTGTCAAAATCAATAAGCGGTATCATTTTTGCTATTCCGTTTTGCAGAGTAAACTGAATACCGTCAACCATCCAACAATAAACTTTATGTAAAGTGGCAAAATCACTCTCCGAACCTACAAGACGGATATAATCAAATATTTTAATAACTTCATCTTCGGTAAGTTCGGGGGAAGAGGCAGAAATGAATTTCTTGAAATCATCGGCAATCACAACATCTCGTTTACTTTCACGGTTTATCTGCTTGCCGGAAATGTAATTCCAGTCTTCAGCCTCCAAAAGCTGAATAAAAGCATATTCATATTCCGATTCACAATAATGACCGTTGTATTCTTTTAATTTAGACATAATTTGTCCCCCCCAAAATTAGTCGTTTTCAAATGTTCCAATTTTTTTCAACACATTTTCAACAAAAGATTTATTTATTAGTTTCGCAATTGAATCCGTATCATCAAGCGTCTTCAAATAATTTATCAGTTTTTCAAAGTTTTCTTTTGTATGTCGTTGATTTTCTGCGTTTGAAAATTCAGGATAATTAAATGACAAATCTAATAAAACCCGTGCCATTTCTCGCCTTGCTGTGTTGTCAGATGAGCTATACTTTGCTTCAAACATGCAAAGCAAATCATCACCAAATTCCTCAAGACATAGGCGTTTTAACGAGTAACTCAGGATTGAATCATCACCATTTATATAAAGCTTGAATTTTTCCTTGTTTTTTGCAGCGACTATTCGATTATCGAATTTTTCTAAGGCGTTGTGTAGATCCTTCGCTTTCTCGTCAACATCACTTTCTTCAATGAACATGTGCGATTTAGATTCTTCAATATCACCATTTTGAATCTTTATCAACCTTTTATCAAGTCCTTTTTCCATTCTTTGATAATCGACAGTCACAGGAATTGTAATGTTGTTTTCTTTCAAAGTATGAATTTTTCCTATCAAAGTAACCATTTGATCCCTTGAAAGCTCTCCATTATATGCAAGGGAAACTGCTTGCGGAAGTCCTTCGTCTATGTCTTTTTGCTGTAAATCCCAAAACATATATGTCAAAAAACGATAAAGAGGAGTCTCGTCTTTTTCAGAGTATTTTTGTCTGAGCTCTTTGGTAAACTGATCTTCGTCCCAAGCGCCGAATTTCATCCAATGCCTAATAGAGGTAAAACTGCTACGGTGCTTTCCTTTGTTTGGATATTGTTCCTCCTTTTCGTCTGTAAAAAATGTAAATTCTTGCTTTTCAGAGGATTTTTTATCTTTTTTATGAGTTTTCGATAAATATACTTCTGCTCCAAATGTATATAATGCAAACTTCATATAATCTGTGGCAATGCCGGACTCTTTCCAAGCGGTATACACCCTTTCAAAGTCAGCGAGTATGGATTTAAGTATTCGTATGTTACGTGTATCACTTTCAAAAAATACACTCTTTAACAAACTAATATTATCAACCAAGAAACTTTGATATCCATTACTTACCTCTTTATAGTTGTGCACTATATTTTCTATAATGGATTCATAATCGGCAGACATATAAAGCGTACGTGAAATAAGCTTTTCTTTGTATTCTCTATAATCAGGTTTGCTGATTTTTTCTTCATCAGCGATAATTATAACTTTAATCTGTTTGTTTTCAATGAAATTATTGATTGAACCTAAGAGATCTTTATTGCTGTTTATACCACACCTCTCAAGATCGTCAAAAACAATTACAAATTTTCTTTTATTATCATCAGTTCCTATTGAGTTTTGAACATCAATATAGCTGAAAAGATCATAGCTAAGGGCGGTTGACAGTCCGTGAGAAACCGCTGATAAGCCTGTTGTTTCCGGAGAGGCAATTGAAGCAACTGCCAATACGTCTTTGATCAGCGTGCTTAATTTTTTTGATATTTTTCTTGTAGTATTTCCAATTGTTCCCAATTTTAGAGAAGTATACTCATCTTTTACGCTCTTATTAATGGCGGAAACACTATCTAATCCAAAGAGCGAAATAACAGCAACCGCCGCAGATTTTTCGTCATTTAATTCTTTGGCAATTTGTTTCACTAAGAAAGATTTTCCGCATCCCCAAGGTCCTGTCAAGAGTAGAGCACCGGTATTTTCGTTGCAATTTATGTAGTCAAGTAATTCGCTTTTTATGTCCATTTTATTTATCCTTTTTTACAATGAATAAGAAAATGAAAAAATCAGTTTTCTTCCAATGACCCTTTAATCAAAATAGGGCAAATATTCTTTATTTGTGACTTGAGTTTTTCGTTGATTTCTTTTCTTTCTTTATACGCTGTATAAATATTAACAATTGATTTTTGAGTTGTAATGTTAGCAATCGGTATTTCCACTTTAACTAAATCATCCCAAGTAAATGTTTCTCTTGCGGATCCCCAAGAGTGAAATCTTGCATATCTATCAAATTCAGTTCTGTTAAAGAACATAACCAAATACTCCGGCAACAACTTATCTTCTTTAGTAGAAAACACTTCGTTAACCGATGTGACAACAATATCTTCATTTGTATTGTTAAAAGCATTACAAAATACTTTTTCATTATGTGTTGTTTGAACAAAACTTATTTGACGAGGTTTTACAACTTTGTAATTAGATAATTCATTTCTATTTACTTTTGAAGTAGGTTCACGAAACTCTTTTGTGGTGCTAACGCCCATAACATTTTTTGTTCCATTAGGACCATTTCTAACATCATGACGTTCAATATAAGGACCTATTGGTTCACAAGGTAGTTTTCTTCTTAACTCTTCAATATACGCATCGCAAGTAAGTTTCAAATCATCCAAGCCATGCTCATAGCTTTGCTGATTTGCAAGCATTGCATTATAAACATCAACATATTTCTGCTGAATTTCAATAGGCGGGAGTTCAATATCCATATCGCACATATCATCCCAAGAAAATGTTTCTCTTGCAGAGCCCCACGAATTAAATCTTGAATATCGGTCAAACTCCGGGCGATTAAAATACATAAAGAGATAATCCGACAGAAGTAAATCTTTTCTTGTTACAAAAAAAACTGTATATATTGAAGAAACTATAATTTTACCTTCGTTACTATTGTAGGCAAGTGCAATTTTTTCTCCACGTCTTGAAGTATCTGCCACATAAGCAAATTCATCTTCATCAACTATTTTATAGGACAAAACGCTTACCCCGTCCATATTTGCTTTTGTTTCAATAAATTCTTTACCTGTTGAAATACCTCTTACATCATCAACAGATAACGATTTATCTGAATTGCGGAAGTCTGACTGTTCAATCAATTCGCCAAGTTTATATTTAGTCAATTCCATAGCCAATCCCCCTAAATGCGTCTTCCAGCATTTGCTGGGATTCTTTTTCCTGTTTCATAATTTCCTGCATTTCAGTCTGAATACGAGCCATTTCTTTTTCATAGTCGATTTCCAAATCGTGGTCAATAAACTCAATATACTTACTTGGGGTGAGTGTATATCCTTTTGATTCGATTGTAGGAACATTGTTTTTTCGTTCTTCGTCTGTCAACTGGCTGTCATACACCTTTACAGAGCGATACAATTCAGGCACTGCATATTCTTCGCTGACAGTTCCTTCGCTTTGCCAAGCGTGATAAATTTCAGCCGCTTTTTCAATTTGACCGGTGAGGTTTATTGTTATATCCTCGGTGTTTTTGGAGTCTTTTGAGGACAGGAAAACTTTCTTTTTATTCTCATGTTTAACCGGATTTTCTTTCCATTGACGCAAATCCATAAAAAGAATTTCGTGTTCACGGTTACGGAGATTTCTGCCGTGATAATTTCCGCCTTTTTTATTTCTGTTAAGAATCCAAAGAGTAACACTTATATCTGTTGTAATAAACAATTCTCTCGGAAGAACAACAATCGCTTCAACCTTGTCATTTTCAATAAGTTTTCGGCGAATATCCAAAGTGTCGCTATCGTTCAAAGCACCGTTTGCAAGCAGGAAACCCGCAACGCCGTCAGGTTTCAAGTGGGAAAGTATATGTAAAATCCAAGCATAGTTTGCGTTGCTTTCGGGCGGTGTGGCATAATCCGCCCAGCGTGGGTCATTTTTTAAGTTGTCGTTATACCAGCCTTTAAGGTTAAAAGGCGGGTTAGCCATAATATAATTGAAGCGCAAACCTTCGTGTAAATCGTGAGTAAAAGAAGAATCCGCCTCGTTGCCGAGATTGTGACTTATGCCACGAAGAGCCAAATTCATTTTTGCAAGACGATAGGTTGCCGGCTCTTTTTCCTGACCGTAAACATTGATACTGTTAAGGTTGCCCTGCTTTGATTTTACAAGTGCTGCGCTCTGCACAAACATACCGCCCGAACCGCAGCAAGGGTCATATAATGTTCCGTTATAAGGCTCAATCATAGTGGCAATAAGCTGAACAACATCGTGAGGAGTATAAAATTCGCCCTCTTCCTTTGTGGCATTAACAGCAAATTCTTTAAGGAAGTATTCGTACACATAGCCGATTAAGTCTCTTTCTTTTCCAAACTCTTTATGACTGATTTTATTAACTTCATCCACAATTTTCTTTATATCATTCGGAGCTAAATTTCTTGTTGTAAATGTACCGTTAATAAAACAGCCTTTCAACTGAGGGTCTTCCTCCTCAAGTCTGATTAAAGCGGTATCAAGAGCAACATTAAGTTTTGGCGCAGGCGTGTTTATTATGGTTGACCATCTTGACTCTATGGGCAGATTATATGTTCCGTCTGCAAATGTGGCATCATCAAAAAATGCCGCTTTTATATTTTCATCATCAGGGTCAAGTCCTTTTTCAATTAAGGTTTGGCGGAGCGCCTTAATTCCGTCTTCGTATTTTTCTCCGATAAAGCGTAAAAATACAAGAGTGAGCATCATATCTCTTTTTTCAAAAAACGAGCCTGAATTTCGTGCGACACGCAAATAGTTTCTGCAGTTAAATAAAATATTGTCTATGTTCAGTGATTTTTCATCAGTTTTCTTTTTAGCCATTTTCATTTACCTTTCCCGATGATTATTAAAGTTAAAATTTCAAAGCAATGAAAGCTATGCTTTGTGCATCTATAATTATAGCATAATTGAATACTGATTTCTACCATACAAATTCATTCGGCGTACTGTAATTCGGACTGAAGGCCAAATTGTCGATTAAAATTTAATAAAAAACTCAAAATATATTTCCCTTTCGATTTGATAAATCGGAGGGGTTTTTATATATTTGAAACTTTTTGCTTTTTAGGGGGGTGCAAAATGCCTTCCCCGGTTCAAACAAGTGAAGGGAGCTTTTACAATGCCGAGATTATCAAAGAAAGCAAAACAAGAATGGGATTTCTTCATAAATCCCGAAACGGGCAGAAGAACATACAACGGCCTTTGCCTTAAATGCAAAAACAAATGCAAGCAGAGCTACAAGGCAATCGTTGTTTTCTGCCCGAAGTACAAATCCAAAAGAGGTGCAAAAAGCGTTAAAAATCGCCGTGAATATGATGACAGCGGTTAATTTAATATAGCGATACTTGTTTTCAATAAAATGTCGATAACGGAACAAATTTAAGATTGATTTACGAGAAAAACCATAAGGGTATTTCCCTCAAAAAAGTTGAAATATTAAAGGAGGCGGAAAAATGATAAAAAACATAAGCATAGATGTACTTATTCCTTTTGAAAATCATCCGTATAAGAAAAGAAGCGGAATTGAGCAACAAGAATTAACCGAAAGCACGAGTTGAGGCGTGCAAGGAATTGGGGATAACCGAAATACCTGCGACAATCAAAGAAATGAACAAAGACGAGGCAACAACTGCAAGCGCAAAAAAGACGGAAGTTTTTACAGAGATTATTGGTATTACGCCTGCAAACACAGATTGGAATACAATGGACACAAATGTACTTTCAAAAAGCAAATTCATCAGGAAAAGATAAATGAAGCGGTTGTGGAATTCAAATCTGGCACAAGTGTGAATATCCACAGGTAAATACAGTTCAGTTTATTGGCACCTCGCTTCGGTGGGGTGCTTTTGTATATACTCAAGAGTCAATTAGTATTGACAAAACACTAATAAAACAGTTATACTGGATGGTAGATTATTGTACCTTTTGAGAGGCGGTGTAGTGATAAGAATCATCTCGACCTGTATGTTCCGACTTTCAAAAACAACTACTCACAGATGAAGATTGACGGTCCTAAATCACATGGAAAAGTTTTTGAAGATGATGGTGAAAGAGTATGGATTTGGAGTGAGGTTGAGACAGTCTTACTGCAATACAAAAATAGCTTTTATCAGGGAGAGGAGTAAACATGAGCGTATTAATTGACAGCAGCGTTACGATATATGAGGTTATTCAGAATATAAAAGATGGCAAGTACGTAATGCCTGCGTTCCAAAGACAGTATGTATGGAGCATGGAGCAGATTGAAAAACTGTGGGACTCCATTCTTTTGGATTATCCGATTGCTACATTTCTATTTTGGCATGTCGATGATGACAATGTAACATGGGATACTTATTTCTGTAATTTCCTATCCTCTGTTACATTTGATAGCCGCAAGCAGGCTGACAGCGTAAATTATGAATTATCGAGCATTGATGTAAGACTGACCGATACGGCAGTACTTGACGGGCAGCAGAGACTCACTTCTCTCTATTTGTCCCTGTTTGGTGATGCGTTCATCCGTCAGAAACACGCACGGAAGAAATCTGGCGGTGGCATCGTTACAAAACTTCTGATTGAACTTAACAAGAATAAGCTGACCGTAGATGAAGAAGAATACAACAGCAAGAAATATGACATCAAGTTCAGCGAAAAAGTAGGTAAATTGAGTCCGACTCAGTTCGAAATTAGAAAGATTCTTGAACCGAAGTTCCAGGATGAAACTACCAGAGAAAAAGCCATCGAAGATGCAATTACAAATGTTCCAGCAGACAGCAAGGATTATGCGAGGGGCATCTTAAATAAACTCTATGAGAAGATTTTTGTCGAAAAGCTTATTCGTTATACTGAAATCCGGGATATGAAACAGGATGATGCTCTTGAGATGTTCGTTCGTTTCAATAGCGGTGGTAAGGCACTTCGCAAGTCGGAAATCACCATGTCGATCTTGGAGGCTTACTGGCCGAGTGCAAAGACAGAGTTTGGGAAACTGCTTGTAGACTCTTATGCCGGATTCGGTTCCGATTTTATCATCAGAGCAGCACTGATGCTTTATGGTGATGTTATCAAGTCGAACATCAACAAGCAGATTGCTGAAGAGTTGAAAAATAACTGGAGTGAGTTCAAGAAGGCACTTAAGAACCTGGAATCACTCCTCAAGGAAATGAAGATTGAAGTTAGCCGTTTCTCAAGCAGTTGGAACGTCCTGCTCCCTATTGTATATTTCATTTATTATAATCCTGATTATAAAGACAATGCAGAAGGCATTCGTGCTTACCTGGTAAGAGCCATTCTGTTTACCTATTTCCAGTCAGGCACTACAAGTAAGTTGCAGCAGATGAAGAGCAATATCAATGAAAACGATTATGAGATTACTGTTGATATGCTGAACCAGATGAATGAACTTCGTGTAACCGATGGCAAGATTGAGGATATTCTCAATTCTGAAAAAGGCAGCCGTGTTGCCGGAGAGGCTCTTTATTATCTCAGTCTGGATTGGATTAACAAGAATTTCAAGTACGAACAGGATCACCTGCATCCGTATGACAGATTTGACGGTAGCAAACCTGTTTCTGTAACTATGGATGTGTGGCGCAGATGGCGCGGAAACCGTAACCGCCTCCCCAATCTCCAACTTCTTGAAGGTCGCAGCAACGGCAGTAAAAATGATATGCCGTTGATTGAGTACTATAACGATATGAACGATGATCAGAAGGCAAAGTTCCGTAAGGAGGCGTTCATCCCGGATGACGTTGGGTTAGAACTTGAGCATTTTGAAGAATTTTATGAAAAACGTAAGGAATTGTTGGCAGAAAAAATCCGTCAGATACTTGGATAAAAATAGTATTAGATGGATTGGAGGTGTACCACAGTGCCAGACATGAAACAGATACATGATTTTGCTGTCAAATGGTGCGATAAATTTTGTGATCAGAATATCAATTATATAGAACTTGTCGATCATTGGATGGCTGATGATTGTGCGGCTCTCGGTTTTGAAATGGACTGTGGTCATGCTTTTTCTGAAAGATATGGACAGGCAGCAAACAACCATGAGGCTCTGGACAGCATCATTGATGATGTCACAGACATCTCCCTGCTTGGAATCTGCAATTTATTCTCAATGGATATATTTCAACCATTGGGCATATGACGCAGCAGAAATATTGGAACCCCAAAACCGAGCGTGGTTTATTTTGGCATTAAGCCGATTGGCACTGCTTTCCGGGGAGAATCCATTTATTTTCCAAGGCACACTGAAAAAGATTCGTATTGTATCAAATAATATCTGTTGCGGTCCCATGCCGGATCCTGATGACGAAGTGGAACAACGCCTTACCATCAATGATGAAGGCCGCGTTTGGTTTTCTGGATATAACTTTGGTCGCAATGGAGAAAGTTACGAAAAAGCACGTAGTAAGAATTTTAAAATTGAAAAAACTGCTACTGACAGATTACTCTGTGCAATTGTAGCTTATTTTGGCAACGAATACGATGGAATTTTTGCTACAGATATTGGTAATTGGGAGATGAAACTAACAAATACCGAGGGAACAGCTTATAAATTCCGTGGTTCGCTTTGTTCTGATTTTGACTATGAGGGCATAAATTTATCCGACCTTGTACGTGATACTGTTGGTATGGATGATTTGTATCTTTGACGGAAATTGCAAACCGGATGTGATAAACAGAATTGTATTGGACTATCACAGAGTTACAAAAATAAAGCCTCAGGAAGTGCCAGAAGATGCGACTTGGGAATTTGTTACATGGGATTACACAGAGCATCTGATTATTGATAGAGAAACAGAAACCCTTGAGCATATCCAAAATATAGGGTCTGGCTGTAAGGTTTCTCACAAGTACGAAATTGAAGGCGGTATAGAGAGTCTTTTGGATGACTTTGATGCAGAGGACTTGTTTAGAAATATCGTAGGTAATCCTGACGATATCATAGAAAATCCGAATGATAAAATTACCATTGATTACAAAAAGAGTCCACAGCGTATTATCGAAGGCAGCTATGATAAAAATGGTCTTTCGGAGGACTTTGCGAATTCTGCAGAGACGGTATTTGAGTTTATAAGATTTTATGGATTGGGAGATGTTCTCGATCCATCGGTTTGCGGCAAGGCAAAACGCCGTAAATCGGAATACATTTTTTGCAGCGTTACCTTTGATGATGGATACAAGAGTTATTATTATCTTACGGACGATGACAGCATCGAGATTGGTGATTTTGTTCTCGTTCCGGCTGGAAAGGATAATCATGAGGCTGTTGTAGAGGTAGTGAACATCGAATACTTCAGTGAAGAAAATGTGCCACTACCTATCGAGAAAACAAAGAGAATCATCCGTAAGTGTACGGATGAAGATTTCGATTTACCAGAGCCAGAATAACACATATCAAGAGTTTGTAGAAAAGGTGGGTGGAATAGGTGATTGTTGATTATAGTGAATATATAACGGAAAAAGCAAGTAAAGGAATTGTAAACTCTGTATATGTAGAAAACGGATTACCGTTATTTAAGCATGACTCTATATGTCCTTTCTGCAAACAAAAAATTGAAAATGTGATACACTATAAATCGAAAACAGATTATCCTGAATGGTTATGGGGGCGGTTTGACCAGAGCGAATTAGTTGTTCAATGCTCCAATTGTGGTTGGTGGGAGTATAAATACTCAAATCAGAGCGATGCCATAGTAGATGGGATAAGAGCAATGGATTTGGAGTATTCCTCTGGAATTTTGAAAACATATAAAGATTCTGACATAGATATACCACTCGAGGCCCTCCGTAAATATATAAATAAAGACCCAAGCGTAATTTACAATATTGATGCACATAAAATGGAGGAACTTGTTCGGTCGGTTTTTTCTGATTTTTACCCATCTTGCAAGGTTAAAACTTTCGGGAAAACAAGGGATGGTGGAAAAGATGGATTGCTTATTGATAATAGTGGTAAACAATCACTAATTCAAATTAAGAGAAGAACAAAAGCAAATGCTACAGAAGGTGTTGAAGCTCTTAGAGCGTTGATTGGAACAACTGTAATTGAGGATAACGTGCGAGGCTGTATTTTTGTATCAACAGCAGACCACTTCTCTAAACCCGCAAAGGACTATGCAAGTAATGTAATTAATAAAAACATCGTAGACACATTTGATTTAATAGATTGCAAGGAATTTTTAAGAATGGCAGATTTAGTTAGAGATAAGCTGCCGGATGTTTGGACTAAATTATTAAAACTATAGGTGGATATGTTCCCGTTGACAAGTAAATGTAAAAAACATCGTTGATTTGTTTCCGTAAACAAGAAAATGGCAAAGATATTCTGCATATCCAGACGAGCCATGTTGAAGCGGTCTGTTTGTTGTTAAGGAAAGATAAATAAGGACTGAAAAGTGGCGTATTTATGGGCTTTTTGTAAGGTTAGTATCATCGTAAGAAGCCTTGCGGAAAGCTCGGTTTTCTTGTATAGAAACATATCTACTTTGCAGCTCGACCGGAGAAAAAGTCGATGACCGGAAAAATGCGGTAGGGTTTAGGCTGTGGATTAGATGTAGTGGGTTGTGGCACTGGGGTTGTTGTCAGAACTGACCGCAGTTTAAGCCACTCGATATTAAGAGACAGACTTGGCAGTGGAATAGATGACAGGAGATAGGTGTATGGAAAATAAAATTCAATTTAATGCGGCAATTTATCCAAAAGTAATGTCTATAATTATTGGTAAGCCTTATAACAAAAATGAAAACAATAGTGATGAAATGGCGCCAGAACTTGTGGTGGATCTTCCCCGAAGTGCATATTTAATTTATCTTCAGAAAATATTTGATGAGCATGTTGAATCGGAGATAGATTTATTTAAGAAATATGCATATGGAGTGGTTTTGGACGATTCAGATTATATGACACTTTTGAGCTTTATAATGACTACCACCCAGAGAAATTGGAACAAATCTATAAATAGTGGAGATTTGCTTGCTCCTTTTGGCCTGTGCATGAAAGTTGATGATGCAGGGAAAAGAAACCTTGAATTACTTGAGGAGACAAAGGACTCAATTAGAGTAGAAGCATGGGAAGGAATAATCATTGATTTGTTAAGTAAGTCATAAATGGATATTATTTCTTGCTTTGATTTTGATGAACATTTTGAGAGGCAGGCAGAAAATGGTATAAATGATAAGTTGTATATTTCCTTAGGGGCTTGGAAATATACTCCAGATACCGCTGAACAAAATTTGAGCAATGCCTTGAGGGCCGCGTTTATGTTTACGTTAGTTGGGTATTATTCTGGAGATAGAAAAAATCAGTATTCTAGCTTTGTGGATTATTTCGAGGCTGAATTTTATAAAAGAGTTTCCTTAGTATATGGTATGTGGGTATCACTAGAAGATAAAACAAAAATAAAATATCTTCCGTTATATGATAGTTTTTATAATTTAACGAGCTCGTCAAAGAATGAACTGATATCTGTATTGAAAGCAGTTCTGGATAATGATTCTATTGCACTGGATGAAAAGCAGACACTCAAGGCCCAGTTAATAGAAAGCGCAGGGCAGTTTCATACAAATATTAGTTCGGCAGATGTTAGTTTAGAACAAACGTTAATAAAGCCAGTTATAAATCTCGTTTTGTTGAGAGAAAAAGCTAAGGAGACTTTGCAATCGGCAGAATTATTATATAGTGAAGATAAATACATGGATTGCGCAAATAGATGCTACTATACCATGATGTTTTCGTTAAAAACTCTACTGGAAAACCAAGGTAAATTGGCAAATTGGAAAGTCAATGAATTAAAGGAGAGCGAAACACATAATTCTCTTGAAAATGGATTAAAAGACCTAGTGTCAGCAAGTATATTAGATGCAACTGATGAGGCTAATTTTGAATATGTTAAGGACCAAAGATGGAAATGTGATTATTCACTTTATAAGTTTACAAAGGCTGACGCAAATCAGTGCTTGAATTTCGCTAGACAGTTTTTCAAAAAGGTAGAGACTATAATTGGATAAAGTAAAGAGCCCTCCCGGCCATCATGGTCAGGAGGGTTTCGTACGTTCTATGGAGTCATGCATTCACATCGATACTAACACCGGATTTTAGTTCAACGGTGTTGTAGTCATCCCAGATGGTGATCTGCTTGATCCAGAGTCGCACCAGCGACTCGTCAAATTCGGTGAGGTGGGTAGTCTGCTGTGCGATATAATCCTGTAGGTCATTGATCCGCTTTATCTGCTCATCCCTTGCGGCAGTGTCTACGGTGGTTTGCTGGCGCAGTTCCCGAAGCCTGAATATTTCATCGGCAATTTCGTCATAGGCTTTGTTTCTTTCAGGCCCTATGAATTTTATGCAGAAGAGGTTCGACTTACAATAGAAAAATGTAAAGTTATACAACTTGAGGCAAATGGACAAGAACTATTTGGTTGGGCATGGAATAAGGAGAAAGAAAATGAGTAAGACAAAATATAAAAAAATTAAAGACTCAGTTTAGTTTCAATCCACTTTGGAAGTTGTTGATAGATAGAAATTTGAAGAAACACCAACTTCAAGAAATGAGTGCGGTTAGCCCGGCATCTATTGCAAAGATGGAATGTAATGAGAATGTGACAACATAGGTGCTTTTAAGAATTTGTGAAGCATTGGATTGTAATATAGAAGATATTATGGAACGTGTTTATGTAAGAGAAGCTAATAAATATAAAAACTAAACTATTGATAATCCTGTAAAAAGAATACATTGATTCTTTTTGAGAAAAGTGTAAAAGTCAAGTAAATCTTGAGCTATATCAAGAATCACTTGACTTCTTGATGCTTGCAAGTATAATATATAGTGGATGAACTATAAAAATGGGGGAAACAGTATTATGGCAGTTAGCTACAACAAGTTGTGGAAACTAATGATAGACCAAGATTTGAACAAGACGCAATTAAAAGATAAAGCACAGATTAGTACAAATGCGGTTGCTAAACTCGGAAAAAATGAAGCTGTATCAATGGAAACTTTAGAAAAAATATGTAGAACTCTAAATTGTGATGTAGGGGATATTATGGAATTCGTTGATGGTAAATAACAAAAAGGAGGCCTCCTATTTGAAAAAGAAAAAAGACGAAATCAACATCCGTTCCAGTGCAGCGGAATACCTGACTTATGTTGCCTCTGTGGGCGATCAGCATGACAGCATTGAGATGCGCTATGAGGATGAGAATATATGGTTGACACAGAAGATGATGGCCACACTGTATGATGTGGATGTTCGTACAATCAATGAACATATTAAAAAAATTTATTCCGATTCAGAGCTTGAGGAGGATTCAACTATCCGGAATTTCCGGATAGTTCAAACCGAAGGTTCCCGTCAGGTGACTCGTGATACAAAGCATTATAATCTTCAAATGATTATTGCTGTTGGATTCAAGGTAAATAATGAACGGGCTGTGCAGTTTCGTAAGTGGGCCAATAGCATCGTAAAGGACTATACCATCAAAGGATGGGTTATGGATGATGAACGTCTGAAAAATGGTGGATCTGTGCTTACGGTAGAATACTTTGACCGCTTGCTTGAGCAGATTCGTGAAATTCGTCTTTCTGAGCGTAGGTTCTATCAAAAGATAACGGACATTTATGCAACAGCTCTTGATTATGACCGAACAGCAAAAACAACAAAACAGTTCTTTGCAAAGGTCCAAAACAAGATGCATTATGCAGTTCACGGACATACGGCAGCAGAGTTGATTTATGAGCGTGCAGATGCAGAGAAACCACATATGGGATTAACCACTTGGGCGTCAGCACCGGAAGGCAAGATTGTAAAAAGCGATGTGAGCGTTGCAAAGAATTATCTTTCGGAGAAGGAAATGCGTTCATTAGAGCGTATTGTATCTGCTTATCTGGATTTGGCAGAGGACCGTGCAGAACGTCACATTCCAATGACGATGGAGGATTGGGCAAAGCGACTGGACTTATTCCTGATGGCTGATGACAGAGAGGTTCTTCAGGATGCTGGCAAAATCACTGCCGAGATTGCCAAGGCAAAAGCTGAAACTGAATTTGAAAAATATCGTGTTATTCAGGATAGATTATTTATGTCTGACTTTGATAAATACATGCTGGAACTGGAAGAGAATGCGAAGAAGTAGCAACATCGCCATTAAAATTTTCAGTTTGCCAAGGTCGAGTGTATGGGAGTTGGGTCATCAGTCGGGACGAAAAATAGCCGTTGACCTGTTACTAGTACAAAGAACAGACAAGGTGGAGGCGATGGCAGTTCTTCACTAAATTTGACTTTTATGTTGGAATCACTATAATATAATGAGGAAAAATGTGGTTGAAAAGCCATATTTGATTATCGTTGACAAGCTTTCACAACCTGTTTGTAATAAGGTAAAGAAAGTAACGCATTGCATTAAAAAAATTGTTTTTTAAGATAAAACTAATTAAAATTAATTTAAAGGTGATATTTATGAAATTAAAAAACGGAATTGTTACAAATTCAATTGACGGCGAAAGCTTTGCCATTGCTACGGGTGAGGCTACTAAAGAGTTTAACGGTCTTATCAAAAACAATCCTACTGCTGCTTTTATTTTTGAGCTTCTCAAAACTGAGCAGACGCCGGACAGTATTGTTAAAGCTATGACTGATAAATACGAGGTTGATGAAGCTACTGCAAGGGCAGACGTTAATGAACTTTTAAACCTTTTAAAATCAAAAAATATTATTGAGGAATAATTATGAAATACACTTGCATTGAAAGTGAATATCTTGTGGCACTTCTAAAATGCGCACTAAAAAATGAGGATGTGCCGGATGTTCCTGTGGGACTTAATTGGGAAAAGCTTGTTAAACTTTCTAACGAGCAGCAGGTTTATTCTACAATTGCGCCTGTTATCAACAAAATCAATATACCTGTTGAGCAGGCTCAGGAGCTTACTTTTTATACACAAAATGAGCTTGTGCGTATGATTGCGATGAAAAACGAGCTTGAGCAGATCGAAAAGGAGCTTGAAGATAAGCAGATAAAGCATATTTATCTTAAAGGGCTTGAACTCAGAAATTATTATCCGAAAACTTCTATGCGCCAAATGAGCGACTATGATATTTTATATGATGAGTCGAGACGAAGCGATATAATCAAGATTATGAAAAAACGTGGCTTTGAACTTGTCAATTTCGAGGGATACGGTGATGATTTCGTAAAAAAGCCGTATTATACGTTTGAGTTTCACAGAGCGCTTTTTGGTGAACAGGATGAATTTAATCCTGATTTTAATCCGTGGGATAACGCAATTGAAATTCCAAAATCAAGCAGACTGCGTTTAACAAGAGAGGATAATTATCTTTATACTTTACTTCATCTTTATAAGCATTTTTATTGTAGAGAAAGTTGCGGAATTCGCTTTTATTGTGATATTTATTTGCTGCTTAGAAGTAATGATAAACTTGATTTTGATTATATTAACGCAAAGCTTAAATCTTATGGGGTTTTCGAGTTTAATAATACTGTTGTAAAGTTTGTTAATGCTCTTTTTGACGGCGCTTCGTGCGATGAGGAAGAACAAAAACTTTTAGATACTGTTTTTAAAAACGGTATTTACGGCAAGGCAGATGATAAAATTAAACAACGAATGGAACTTGCCGGCGGTTCTAAATTCAAATATTTATTTAGGCGTATTTTTCCGCCGAAATCGGAAATGGTAAAAAATTACAATATTTTGAAAAAACATATTGTATTGCTTCCTTTTATGTATATTTACAGGCTTGTCTACAAATCAATTAAAAAGTCTGATGTTGCAAAAAAAGAAATAAAAGAATTGAAAAAATATTAAGTAATATTCGGAGGATTAAAACTCTTGTCAGTTAGTAAGGACCATATTAGAAATTTTTCAATAATCGCCCATATCGATCATGGTAAATCAACTCTGGCAGACAGGCTCTAGGAGCTTACAAGCTCTGTCGCCAAGCGTGATATGCAAGAACAGATACTTGACGATATGGATCTTGAACGTGAGCGTGGTATCACTATTAAGGCGCATGCCGTTAAGCTTGATTATACGGCTAAAAACGGTGAGGTTTATGAATTTAATCTTATTGATACACCGGGTCATGTCGATTTTAACTATGAGGTTTCACGTTCTCTTGCGGCTTGTGAGGGCGCAATCTTAATAGTTGACGCATCTCAGGGTGTGGAGGCGCAGACTCTTGCAAACACTTATCTTGCGCTTGATCACGACCTTGATATTTTGCCTGTGATTAATAAAATTGACCTTCCTGCCGCAGACCCTGACAGGGTCGCTCATGAGGTTGAGGATGTTATCGGTATTCCTTGTATGGACGCACCGAGAGTCAGCGCAAAAACAGGTCAAAATGTTGAAGAAGTGCTTGAATATATAGTTAATGAAATTAAGCCGCCGCAGGG
>UMLO01046523.1_pt1 | contig 30700 bp, 34 predicted proteins | sample 1966551 | NCBI WGS metagenome assembly UMLO01 (sample SAMEA4836201, study PRJEB28245) | human gut metagenome | biome: gut microbiome; material: fecal sample | place: Denmark | collected 2008
TTCTCGATGACAACACAACCGAGGTCAAAGGCTCTATTACCACAGCCAAGCAGGAGATTCTTGCAAAAGTAAAAGAAACCGCCGATGCAGGTTCGTCCTCTGGTGGTGTCCAGACCTTTACTGAAGATGGCACGTTTACTGTTCCTGCTGGCGTGACAAAGATTTGGATTACTGCCTGTGCAGGTGGGCAGGGAGGCACCAGATATAGTGATAGTGGTTCTTATTATTACGGCGGAAAAGGAGGCGATGGTGGCGAGTGCATCATAAAGGAGCCGTATTCTGTTTCAGCAGGACAAACAATAAGCATTACTGTTGGCAACGGTGGTAGTACAGGTTCAAATGGCACGCCTACAATTATCGGAAACCTCGTTACACTCCGAGGTGGAGGTACTACAACAGGGCTTGTTGGTGCTGGTATCGGTGGCATAGGAGGATACTATTACAGGGGCAGCTCCGACAATCGTGGGGCTGAATATGGACTAGATGGAGTTAGAGGTAATGGAGGTACAGTAGCGGATAGATCGGTAAGAAGTTCCCCATATGGTGGCGGCGGCGGCGGTTCTTATGGCTGCGGAGGAAATGGTGCTGATTCTTCAAAGGGGGCATCTCAATTTCCGCCAGGTTATGGTGGTGGCGGTGGCGGCGGTAGTTATAATTATACTGGTGCATCTGCTGGCGGCGATGGCATTGTTATCATCGAATGGTAAAACTTTCATAGAAAGACGAAAAGATAAGGAGGAATCCCAATGTTTAGTTTACATAAAAATCGGGGGGGGGCATCGTACTTTAAGTACAGATAGCCCTTCTTGTCTTTGTATTGAAAACACCTTTGAAGGAGGTGTTTCGGTATGAGTGAACCCAGAAGTTGGAACGAAACAGCCAATATCGTAGAAAAGGCAAAGAAAGAAGTCGGTACATCTATTTCCGCAGCGAAAGATGAAATCATCTCCGAGGTCAAGAAAGCCGCTGAATCTGGTTCTTCTGCAAGCGGCGTGCAGACATTCACTTCGGACGGCACATTTACAGTCCCTGCCGGTGTGCATAAGATTTTTGTTACGGCTTTTGCTGGTGGCGGTGGTGGTAATGCTGATGGCGGACAGGGCGGAGAATATGTTGTTCGTAGGATGTTTGCTGTTGAACCATTATCACAGCTAGAAATAACAATAGGTACTGGTGGAAAAGGATGGACAAATGCTGGTCAATCCGCTGGTTATGGTGGGGCAACAGTAATTTCTGGTTTAATAACACTGGCTGGCGGTGCGCCTGGTGGTTCAACGAGAGTTCGTGCGCTTAAAGCAGCTGCTGGCGGTGCCAGTGGCGGCAGTGCCTACAGTGGTTCGAATGGCGAGAACTCTGAATTTTCGTTAGGCGGAAGAGGAGGTTATGGATCTTCTTCTGGAGATGGTAAGCCTGGTGGCGGAGGCGGTGGTGCCGGATATGAATGTGGCGGCGATGGAGGAGAGGGAGATTACTCTCCTGGCAATGGTAAAGATGGCGGTATAGGAGCCGGAGGCGGCGGACAAGGACGACGCTATGATAATAGAGGTTATGCAGAGAAAGCCGGCAATGGCGGTGATGGTATTGTTATCATCGAGTGGTAAATAAAACGAAGAAAGGAGTGCAATCTATGGGCGTTGATGCAAAAGTCGAGAATGTTGATATCGATGCAACTGTGAGTGAAGAAGCTGCAGCTGTGGAGAGAAGTAAAAAATTCGAGGTTGTAGAGAGGTACTACAAGAGAAATATCTGGACGAAAAGTCAGGTTTCCGAGGCGGTTGGCGTATGGATTACCGAGGATGAATTCTATGACATAGTTGGTGAGAAGTACGTTGTGCCGGAGAAGGTTCCGACTGATACTGAGCAGATGGTTTCCGAAGCAAAAGAAATGCAGATGATTATGATGGAAGCTATGGCAGATCAGTATGAGGAGCGGCAGGAAAAGGACCTGAACACAATGGAAGTCTTGGCAACGATCTATGAAGAAACGTTGGCGATCAGCGGAAAAATGTAAGGAGGATGGACAATGGTTGAATTATATTTTTATCTGGTGAAGAAAGGCAGAAAAACCTGTAATAAGGAGAATAAAACGGTTGGTCAGGTGCCGGATACGGTATTTGACAAAGTAATGGAAATGTTGGAAGCCGATGGGCGTGATGCAGATGGTAAGAAAATTGCTTGATGCACTCGCCTTTTTTATTTGTATTTTGAAAGGAGAAATCGAAATGTTGGATATGTATGTAGCACTGGTTATCGCAGGTAGAAGAACTTGTAACAAAGAAAACAAAAAAGTAAGACAGGTAGCGCCAAATTATAGAGAGGCTGTTCTGGCAGATCTGGAAGCACTGGGTCTGGATGCGGACGGTAAGCCTATTGCATAAGGCATAAAAGCAATGTTTGTTTAACAGAGGAGGAAAGACTATGAAAGTTTACATAATTTTAGGGGGGGGGTTACGTCTTAGCGGACAGTAACCGAACCTGTAAGTGTACGAAACACACTCAGAATGGGGGTGTTTTGGCATGACACCATTGGATAGAAATGTAATCAAAGATTATCTTGACGAAAATACTACCGAGGTCAAAGGCTCTATTACTACAGCCAAGCAGGAGATTCTTGCAAAGGTCAAAGAAAGTGCCGAATCCAGTTCGTCCTCCGGCGGTGTCCAGACCTTTACCGAGGATGGCACGTTTACCGTTCCTGCTGGCGTAACGAAGATTTTAGTTACTGCTTGTGGTGGTGGAGCAGGTGGCGGCGGTGCTATAGCAAGCGATGAGGCTGGTGCAGGCGGTAATGGTGGTTCGTGCATCATAAGAGAACCGTATACAGTTATACCGAATAGCAAAATAAATATTGTTATAGGGTTGGGTGGAGCAGCTGGGACATCAAGCAGCAGTAGCAACTCCAATCCAAAAAGTGGTGGATCGGGAGGAACTACGGTTATTGGTTCGCTTGTTTCTTTGCCCGGAGGTGTAGCACAGGTATATGCAACTACCCCAAACACAGAGGATAGAAATGTTGGTGCCGGCATTGGAGGAAAAGGTGCTAGAACCTCCTCTAATTCAAGTCAATGCAGATATGCAGGAGACGGAGAAAATGGAGTTAGAGGCTGCGGAGGTACTGGGGATGGATATGGTGCTAGAGATGGTTATACTAGTGGTGGAGGCGGCGGTGGTTCTTTCGGCAATGGAGGAAATGGTGCTTATTATTTTAACAGAAAAACACATTACGCAACCAACGCTGGTTATGGCGGAGGTGGCGGCGGTGCAACCAATGACACTTCATCAAATACTGCGTCCGCAGGTGGAAACGGAATCGTTATTATCGAATGGTGATTTATAAACTTTCATAGAAACGCATGAAGTAAGGAGGAATCCCAATGTTTAGTTTACATAAAAATCGGGGGGGGCATCGTACTTTAAGTACAGATAGCCCTTCTTGTCTTTGCATTGAAAACACCTTTGAAGGAGGTGTTTCGGCATGAGCGAACCCAGAAGTTGGAACGAAACAGCAAATATCGTAGAAAAGGCAAAGAAAGAAGTTGGTACATCTATTTCCACAGCGAAAGAGGAAATCATCTCCACGGTCAAGAAAACTGCTGAAGACAATGATATGCTGGATGCTATTTATGGACGCACCTATGAATTCGACAAAGCAGGTACTTATACAGTTACAATTCCCGAATATGTTAAGCGAATCAGAGTAACTGCTTGCGGTGCAGGCGGCGGCGGAGCTGTCGATAATGACTACTGCGGCGGTGGCGGTGGCGGTGGTGCCGCTATCGTTAACCAAGAATTTGATGTTACGCCTGGAAGCACATTGACTATTACTGTTGGTAAGGGCGGTGCAAGTGGCACATCAAGCAGGGATTCTGCGGGGAAAAACGGCGGAGCAACAGTTATCGGGAGTATTTTAACACTTGCCGGAGGTGGCGGCGCATACCACGCAGATAATTATACTGGCAAAGGTGGTCTGGCAGGCGGTGCAGGTGGCGGTGCTGGAGGTGACGGTAGTAGATCTTATGGTTCTACTGCTGGCCAAGATGGCATCTTAGGTAAGGGCGGCTCATCTATTATTGCTCAGAATGCATCTTCTAGTAATTCTTCTGGTGGTGGTGGAGGCGGTTCACTCGGAGATGGTGGAACCGGAAAAGATAATGTATCTGATCTTAGTACCAAGAATGGTGTTCGTGGCGGCGGAGGCGGCGGTACATATAAAACCGATAGTACTTATGCTGGCAATGGCGGAGATGGCTATGTAAAAATTTGTTGGGGATTGTAAATCAATATAATAAGAGAGCAGGGACTATCTAACAGGGTAGTCCCTGTCTTTAAAAAGGCAAACAGGAGGAAAATGATGAGTGGTATTTCAAATGATATTGCGACATTTGTTTATGCCATCGTCGGCGGTGGGGTTGGGGTAGCACTTGTCAATGCCATCAACGATAGATGGAAATTAAGACAGCAGCGGAAGGCGCAGTTAGAAGATCGTGAAGAAGAAAAAAACGATAAAACGAACGAAATTGGCGAGCAGGTAGAGGAATTCAAGGCGTTTGAGAAAAGAAAGAACAAAGAATTGGAAGATAAAATCGACCGTCTGACAAAAGACATAAAAACACTGATGGAAGCGCAGAAGTTGATGTATCTGGATAAAATTTGTTACCTTGGACAGAAGTATATCTCCGAACGGGAAATCACCTTTAATGACCGCAGAATGTTCCACATGATGCACGATATGTACCATGATAAACTGAATGGTAACGGAGATGCTGATTATGTGGTGCATGGTGTAGATAGCCTTCCGCTGAAGCTGATGGACAAAGGGGAGGTTGGTTTGGATGTACACCGCGCAGAATGCGATTGTGGAGGTAATCGTAGCAAGCATCTTTGTAATTATAACAGCAATGATGTTATTGCGAAGAAGTAAGAAGAAAAAACGAAATTCCTCTCAGCAAAAGGATGGAGAAAAAAAGCAGGGCATTTTTAATATCGAATTTTCGAAGCGAATGTTGTATCTGTATTGCAGCATTTCGCTTTTTTTGATTCTGATTGTCATTGTTGGCACATTGCTGTCCATCGATGTTTCTGTCATCGCTGCACTTGCAGGAACGTCATTGGTAGTCGATGGCACATGGGGAGGATTTTACCTGTGGAAATCCAAAAATGAAAACAGAGCGAAATATGCGCAGAGGTTTGTAATGAAATTCGCTGACAAATATGGCATTGATGCTGCAATTCGTCTGGCGGAGGTTGTGCTGAAGGATTAACTGTAAAAAAGGAGATGTCTTTTATGGCACTAGTTGGAAAAACGAATGAAGAAAAAATTTGGAATTACCTGCAGAAGCAGGGCATGAATTTCTGTGGTGTCGCAGGTCTTATGGGGAATTTGTTCGCTGAGAGCGGCTTAAATCCTCGGAATTTGCAGAACAGTTGCGAAAAGAAACTGGGGTACACTGACGAAAGTTATACAGCGGCTGTGGATAATGGCAGCTATACGAATTTTGTTAAAGATTCCGCAGGCTACGGTCTGGCACAGTGGACATATTGGCTTAGAAAACAGCAGCTGCAGGCCTATGCAAAGCAGGCTGGAAAATCTATTGGAGATTTGGAAATGCAGCTTGAATATTTGATTCACGAACTGCGGACCGGCTATAAGGCGGTGTTTGCAACGCTGAAAACGGCTAAAACAGTGCGTGAGGCATCTGATGCAGTGCTGACAGGATTTGAAAAGCCTGCGAATCAGAGTGAGACTGTAAAGAAAAAACGCTCTGACTTCGGGCAGAAATTCTACGATAAGTATGCAGAAGATCAGAAGAAAACAGAGAATGGAGGTAAGAAGGTTATGACAGAGCAGGAGATTAGAAAAAAGCTGGTCGATATTGCGGTTGGCTATTTGGGCTGCAAAGAAAGTGATGGCAGTCACAAAAAAATCATTGACCTGTACAATTCTCATAAGCCGCTGGCCCGTAGCTACAAGGTGAAATACACCGATGAATGGTGCAGCACATTTGCCAGCGCAGTAGCGATTCAGGCAGGTTTGACTGATATCATCCCTACGGAGTGTGGCTGTGAGAAGCATATCGAATTGTTTAAGAAAAAAGGGTGCTGGGTTGAGGATGATGCCTATGTTCCTAAGATTGGTGATTATATCTTCTATGATTGGGATGATAATGGAATTGGCGATTGTACCGGACACGCAGACCATGTAGGTATTGTTGCTGAGGTGAAGGGCAGAGTTCTGAGAATCATCGAAGGGAATATGAATGAAGCGGTTGGCTTCAGAACAATTTCCGTAAACGGTCGATTTATCCGCGGGTATGGTGTTCCGAAGTATTCCAGTAAAGTGGGTTTTTCGGAGACGGCGCAGGATAATACCTATACCGTAAAATCTGGTGATAGCCTGTGGAAAATCTCGCAGACATTCCTTGGAAATGGCGCAAGATATAAAGAAATCATGGATCTGAACGGCATGGTCAGCCAGACCATCAAGCCCGGACAGGTTCTGAAACTGCCTATGTAATTTTGAAAGGAGAGGTTGATTATGATATCCGTACTGAGAAATATTCTGGATGTATTAGTGCCACTGTTTGGCATTACATACATCTGCCTGAACGCATATAACAAAACAAAATTTGAATTGGTAAGCTACGTTGCAGAGCTGATTGCAGTAGCAGAAAAAACAGGGCTGACCGGTTCTGAAAAGATGGCTCAGGTTGTGGCCGAAATGTATAAGAAGGTACCGAACTCCCTGAAGAAGGTATTAAACGAGAAGCAGCTTGAAATTATTGCACAGTGGATTTTTAACTGGATGCGTAGATATGCTGATGCGTATCTGGATACAAAGCAAAATGCAGATAAAACTGATATAGAGGAAACCCTTAATAAAAAGACAGACACAGCTGTTGCAAAGGTAACAGCAGATTTGATTATGGAACTGATGGATCTGACAGAGGACGCATTGAGACAGAAAGCGGCTGACTATGGTATCGATCTGGAAGGTAAAAACACAAAGGATGAGATTGTAAGGGAAATCATCCGGCATATTTTGAATGTTTGAAAGATATGGAAAGGATGAACCTGTAAAGTGATAAGGGTTTGAAGAAGGAGCGCGTTTGATGCACTCCTTCCGTAACCTTATCTAAAATATAAAATATAGTTGCAAAAAGGTATAGGGATTTTGAAGGTTTCTCAAGAAAACAAACAGAATTTTACACAAATTCCTACTTTGTTTGTTATTAAGTCTCATCCTTAGAGGCTTTTTATATAAAAAAGGAAAAAAGAAAAAACAAAAAATAAAACAAAAATAAGTATATCGAAATGAAGAAATGAAAAGGAGCGTGTACTTATGGAAAGTTTTATTACATGGATTGGTGGCAAGAAACTGCTGAGAAAACAAATTGTGAGTGAATTCCCGGAAAGATTTGATAAATATGTCGAGGTTTTTGGTGGAGCAGCGTGGGTGCTGTTTTACAAAGAAAAACATGCAGAAAAAGAAGTATATAATGATATCAATTCTGAATTAGTCAATCTTTTTCGGATGGTAAAATATCATCCGGAGGCAGTGGAGAAAGAACTGGAATATATGCTTAATTCCAGAGAAATGTATAATGATTATTACAACCAGGACATTACGAAGAGAACCGAAATCCAAAGAGCCGCAAGGTATTTCTTCCTTATAAAAGCATCTTATGGAGCGAAGATTAGTTCTTTTGGTTGCTCGCAGAGAAATGTAACGCAGATCAAGAGTATTTCGGAAGTTCAGAATAGGTTATCTAAGGTGCTTATCGAGAATAAGAGTTTTGATCAGCTCATTAAAGCGCAGGATGGAGAAGGAACATTATTTTATTGTGATCCTCCATACTATAAAGCGGAGAAATACTATGCTATGGGGGATGCAACGTTCGGGAGAGAACAGCATATTGCTCTTCGGGATATATTGAGTCAGATAAAAGGAAAATTTGTTTTGTCCTATAATGATGATCCATTTATCAGAGAGCTTTATCGAGAATTTTACATTGAGGCAGTCGAAAGAAATAATAATCTGGGAGTTGCCGCAGGTGGTAGCAAGAGATATAAGGAATTGATAATTAGAAATTATTGATTCTTTTTTTGTTCAAAAAATTACGAAATATGAAATAATAATACGGATATGGTTAATATATCTCAATTACTGATAGCATAATACTAAAAGCGTAAGTAGGAGGGCTATCGGTGATTAAGATATATTTATCAACAATTTTAGGAATGGACCGGATGACACAGATTGAGCTGTCGAGAAAAACAGGGATTAGACCTGCGACAATCAACGCTATTTATAATGAAACGATTGATCGGATAAATTTGTCTCATCTGAGCAAAATCTGTGAGGCTTTGGACTGTGAGGTGGCGGACCTTTTACAGTATATTCCTGATCAAGAATATTATCAGAACAAAAGGCAACGAAAACGGTCTTAGTGATATAAAATCCTGCCGACTATTTTTGCCGACTACAACACTGATTTTTTGCCGACTGATTGCCGACTCTGAAGAATATAAATAGGAGAATCTACCTTTTATATATACATTCAAATTAAAAAAGAATATAGTGTATTTCAAACGGTTACAAACATTGAAAATACATATAGGGAACTGCAACACCTCTATCCCCGGTTCAAATCCGGGTGGCGCCTCGCAAGCCTCGGTTGAAAGCCGAGGCTTTTTCTTTTGCACAAAAGCAGATTGTTGGGAAAAGAAAAAAGGATTGACGAAACCCAAAAAGGAGAGTATACTTATAAACAACAGTTGAATATGGTGCCATAGCCAAGTGGTAAGGCAAAGGTCTGCAACACCTCTACCCCCGGTTCAAATCCGGGTGGCACCTCTTGAGTCCTGATTTTCCAATCAGGACATTTTTTATGTAAGAGAATAACAAAAGAACGACAGAATGTTTATAATTACCGTATTCTGTATACAAAAAGACTGGCGAAGTAGGCAAGTTCACGAAAATCAGGTTTTTGCTTTCCTTCTGCTGTTTTATAGGATATACTAAACTTGGTTAAATATTGGAAATTCCAATATGAAGAGTAGAAATTTTTAGGGAGGAATAAGAATGTTAAAGGAAAAGAAGGTATTTGTCATTGGGCATAAAAATCCGGATACAGATTCCATCTGCTCTGCGATTGCCTATGCAGCATTGAAAAATAAAACGGATGATGGTGTATTTGTACCGAAAAGAGCAGGCGAGGTTAATAACGAAACAAAGTATGTGCTGGATTTTTTCGATGTGGAAACGCCTGAATTCATCGGTCATGTCGGCACACAGGTGAAGGATGTGGAGATTAAGCCCACTCCCTCCTTGAATGAGGGTATTTCCCTGAAAAATGCGTGGAATAAAATGAGAGACCTGCGTGAATCCACCATGCCCATTGTAAACGATGGCGTGCTGGAGGGCATTATTTCCGTTAAGGATATCGCAACGGCGAATATGGACATCTACGAAACACGGATTTTGGCAATATCCAACACAAAATATACGAATGTTCTGGATGCGATTGATGGCACAATGATTGTCGGCGATTCCGAGGAAGAAATTACAAAGGGGAAAATTCTGATTGGTGCGGCAAATCCTGATCTGCTGGAAAACTATGTAGAAGATGGCGATATGCTTCTGACCGGGAACCGTTTTGAAAATCAGCTTTGCGGTATCGAGATGAACGCAGGCTGCATCGTGGTTTGTACTGGCGCACCTATTTCTAAGACAATTCAGAAGTTGGCAAAGGAAAATAACTGCAAAATCATCAGCACACCGCATGATACCCTGATGGTAGCAAGACTGATTTCTCAGTCTGCACCCGTGCGTTATTTTATGAAAAAGGATCATCTGATTACCTTCAGCAGAGAGGATTTCATCAGCGACATCCGTGATACATTGGCAAAAATCCGCCACAGAGATTTCCCTGTTCTGGATAGAGATGGGAAGTATTGCGGTATGCTTTCCAGACGCTCCCTGCTGAATATGGATAATAAGAAAATTATACTGGTTGACCATAATGAGAAGGGGCAGGCAGTTGATGGCATTGATGAGGCGGAAATTTTGGAAATTATCGACCATCACAGACTGGGTAGTATGGAAACGGCGTTGCCCGTATTTTTCCGCAATCAGCCTGTAGGCTGCACAGGTACGATTATTTATGACCTGTATCAGGAAAATAACGTGGAAGTGGATAAGAAAATCGCAGGGCTGCTTTGCTCCGCAATCATTTCCGATACGCTGATGTTCCGTTCTCCTACCTGCACCCCGAAGGATAAAAAGGCGGCAGAGGAGCTGGCGAAAATCGCAGGTATTGAAATTCAGGAGCATGCAGAAAAAATGTTCCGCGCCGGCAGCAGCCTTGCAGATAAAACACCCGAAGAAATTTTCTATCAGGACTTCAAAAAATTCAGCGGTAACGATAAAAACTTTGGCGCAGGGCAGATTTCTTCCATGGATAAGACAGAGCTGGAGCAGCTGCGTCCTAAAATTGCGGCTTATATGGAAGGCGCAGTCAAGGAAGGTGAAATGCTGTTCTTCCTGCTGACAAATATCCTGACAGAATCCTCCGATCTGGTATTTGCAGGCGAGGGCGCGAAGGAACTGGTGGAAACCGCATTTGGCGAGCCTGAGGAGAACTGGGTACACGTGCCCGGTCTGGTTTCCAGAAAGAAACAGTTTGTTCCCAGTGTTCTGCATGTGCTGCAGCAGTAAGGGACAGCTATGAAGAATTATAAAATGGTTCTGGCGTATGATGGCACGCGCTATAACGGCTGGCAGAAGCAGGGCAATACGGAAAACACCATACAGGAAAAGCTGGAACGCATCTTACAGGAAATCAGCGGTGCGGAAACAGAGGTTTTCGGCTCCGGCAGAACGGACGCAGGCACGCATGCCACAGGGCAGGTCATGAATTTCCATATTAACTGGAACGGCACAGCCGAGCAGCTTTTGGATGCCTTCAATGCGAAGCTGCCCGAGGATATCGCGGCGCTTTCCGTCGCGGAAATGCCTCCTCGTTTCCACAGCAGACTCAGTGCAAAGGCGAAGCATTATTCCTATTCCATCTGGATTGGCAAGCATTCGCCTGTGTTTGAGCGAAAATATACCTTCCGTTGTACGGAAATGCTTGATGTTCAGGCAATGCGGCAGGCGGCGGCAGCCTTCATCGGCACGCATGATTTCAAAAGCTTCTGCGCCAATAAAAGAATGAAAAAATCAACCGTCCGCACGATTTACGATATCGTGTTCGAGGAAACAGAGGATAAGCTGACCCTGCATTTTTACGGTAACGGCTTTCTCTACCAGATGGTGCGCATCCTTGCGGGAACGCTCATCGAGGTTGGCGAGGGGAAGAAAAACGCAGATGAAACAGAGCAGATTTTACTGGCAAAAAGCCGAGAGCAGGCAGGCTTTACGGCACCCAGCCGCGGACTTTTTTTGCGCGAGGTATTTTATGAGGATTGGAAAGGCGGCAGCGAAGCATGATTCGTGTATCTGAATTGAAACTGCCTGTGACAGGCAATCAAAAGGCTTTGGAAAAGAAGCTGGCAAAGGCACTGCGCGTGCCTGTGGAGGAAATCAAGGCGTACCGCATTTTCAAGCGTTCTCTGGATGCCAGAAAAAAGGATAACATCCATTATGCTTATGTGGTAGATGCAGAAGTGAAGAACGAGAATAAAATTCTGGAAAAAAATAAGGATAAACACATTTCCAAAACACCCGATTTGGCGTATCATCTGCCAAAGGGGGAAAATCGCCCGACAAAGCGTCCCGTTGTGGTTGGCTTCGGGCCTGCGGGCATGTTTGCTGCCTTGCTTTTGGCGGAAATGGGCTTAAAGCCTATTGTACTGGAGCGTGGCGGTGATGTGGACAGCCGTAAGCAGGCAGTCGATACCTTTTGGCAAACAGGCAAGCTGGATGTGGAAAGCAACGTGCAGTTTGGCGAGGGCGGCGCAGGCACTTTTTCCGATGGCAAACTGACCACGCGCATCAAAGACCCCCGTTGCCGCAAGGTTCTGGAGGAAATGGTGGACGCAGGCGCGCCCGAGGAAATCCTTTATGATGCCAAGCCGCATATCGGGACGGATTTGCTGCGCGGCGTGGTAAAGCAGCTTCGGGAAAAAATCATTTCTCTGGGCGGTGAGGTGCGCTTCTTCGCCAAGGTGACAGGCTTTCAGTGGGAGAATGACCGCGTGCAGGCGGTTTTCCTGCAAAGTGGAGAGAAAATCGAAGCAGAGGACGTTGTGCTTGCCTTGGGGCATAGCGCAAGGGATACCTTTACCTTATTATATGAAGAAAAATTTGCACTGGAGCAGAAGCCCTTTGCCATGGGTGTGCGGATTGAGCATCCCCAGGCTATGATTGATGCCGTGCAGTATGGTGATGCAGCAGCGCTTCTGCCTGCGGCAGATTATCGCCTGACCTATACTACGCAGAAAAACCGCGGTGTCTATACCTTCTGTATGTGTCCCGGCGGCTATGTGGTAGCGGCGGCATCCGAGGAAGGCAGGCTTGCCGTCAATGGCATGAGTGAGCATGCCAGAGATGGGAGGAATGCAAATTCTGCCTTACTGGTGCAGATTTTCCCTGAGGATTTCGGGAGCGATTACCCTTTGGCAGGGATGCTTTTCCAACGGGAATTGGAGGAAAAGGCATTTCTGGCAGGCGGCGGCAGCTATACCGCACCTGTGCAGACGGTCGGCAGCTTTCTGGGCAAAGGAAAAGTCGAAGCCGCAGAGGTCACAGCAACCTATCGTCCTGCCGTAAGGGAAAGCAGTCTGGATGAGATTTTTCCTGCCTTCATGACAGAAGCCCTGCGGGAAGCTCTGCCTGCCATGGGCAGAAAGCTCAAGGGCTTTGACCGCGCGGATGCGGTTCTGACGGCGGTGGAAAGCCGCAGCTCCTCCCCGATTCGTATTCTGCGCGATAAAACAGGCATGAGCCTTTGCAAGCAGGGCATTTACCCTGCCGGTGAGGGCGCAGGCTATGCAGGCGGCATTGTCTCCGCGGCAGTGGATGGCATTTTTGTCGCAGAAAAAATTGCAGAAAAATATGGCTGGATGAAATAAAAAAATACCACATTCGCGTTTGTGAATGTGGTATTTTCTGTTTTTCGGGTCGAAAGCCCCGCTTTCGACGTAAATTCCTTATTCCGCGCTTACAATCACATAAGAGCCGTTGCGCTTATCCACGATATAGCCGAAGGTTACAACGTCGCCCTCATTCAGACCGCTGATGATTTTGCCTGCGGCAGATTCCGCATCAAACTGAAATGCACGAATATCGCCTTCGGAAAGCGTCATTTCCGCAGTATGTGCATCGGAAAGTCCGTTGAAGGTTGCCGTGATGGTTTCGTCGGGAATCAGTGTTGCTGTGCCGCCTTCGGAAACATCCGCACCCTCTTTCTGTGTCATCTTCATGGAAGAAACGCTGCACAGATACAGGGGATTTTCGATTTCATCCGCAAAGGTGTTGCGAATCAGTGTAACATCAAAGGATGCAATCAATTCCTCCTCTTCATCCGTGCCGGTCAGCTCTGCAACCAGCGTATAGCCGTCCTTGGTTTCCTTGATATCACCAAGCTTTGTTTCGGAAAGGCCGATATCCCCTTCGGAAAGCAGATATGCATCTGCATTCTCATCGTAGGAAACATTGCCCTGCATGATTTCGGGCAGCTCCGGCAGTCCCTTGTAGTCGCTGAACAGCGCAATCGCATATTCCTCCATTACAGTAGAAGGAACCTTTAGCTGATATGTATCCGTTAATTCCTCTACACCCTCATGCTTCAGACCATAGCCGCCTGCAAAATAATACAGTGCGGTCCAGAAGAAATTGGGATCTTCGGGGTTGTATTCCAAATTATTTTCCACCATGCACCGTGCCAGTGCGTCAATGGGGTCCTGCATGGTCGCTACCGTTTCCTCTGTGGTAAGGGTGTTTTTTTCTTCCTCATCCTGCTCCTTGCAGGATGCTAAGCCAAGCACCATCGTACAGGCAAGGAAAAGTGCCAGTAATTTTTTCATTTTTATATTCCTCCTTTTCGGCAATATCCTTTTTTCGGAATTCTTTGTATTTATAGTATAACGTATTTTTTTAAAATTTCCATAACAAAAGTCTTTCAAATTTATAAAGATTCTGTCTTTTTTCGTACACAGGGACGGGCGAACGCCGCATAAGATAAGAAAAGGGCTTTACCACAGAAGGAAAAAATGCTATAATATCATGTCGAACTATGTATACCACAAAATTCGGCAAGGGCTGCCAATCGGTCAGTATAAAGGAAAGGAAGGTTAAAAGAGTTTTTAAGCGCCAGAGCCGCAGATTGGGCGGCTGACGAGGCAGGAGTGCAGAGAGCATTTTAAGTATTTTTTGCTTTCCATATCGAAAATTCGGCGGATGCTCCTCGCCCTTTCGTTCAGGGTCGCAGGCCTTTTTACAAAACAGAGCGGTCAACGCTCCCGACAAAAGAAAGGCAACGAACGAATAAAATGTTGGAGGTTGAAATTTATGTGCGGAATCGTAGGATATATTGGTGAAAATCAGGCTGTTCCCGTATTGCTGAACGGTCTGTCCAAATTGGAATATCGTGGGTATGACTCTGCCGGTATTTCCGTTTATCATGATGGGATTCATACCATCAAGGTAAAGGGGAAGCTGGCAGGTCTCAGAGAAAAGGTGGAGAAGGATGATAAAAAATCCTCTCATATCGGCATCGGGCATACCCGTTGGGCAACCCATGGCGTGCCCAATGAAATAAACAGCCATCCCCACAATAGCCAAAACGGCAAAATTTCCGTGGTACACAATGGTATCATTGAAAATTATCTGGAGCTGAAAAATATGCTCATCGAAAAGGGCTATACCTTCAAATCCGAAACGGATACGGAAGTGGTGGCACAGCTTTTTGAGGATTTATATGATGGGGATATGGTCTCCACCACAAGAAAGCTGCTGGAAAAAATCCGCGGCGCATACGCTCTGGGCATTATGTGTACGGATCATCCTGATACATTGGTTGCAGTCAGAAAGGACTGCCCTCTGCTGATTGGTCTGGGTAAGGGCGAAAACTATATCGCATCCGATATTCCCGCCCTGCTGGAATACACCAGAGATTATTATTTATTGGAAACAAATGAAATTGCCGTGCTGAAAAATGACGGCGTAAAGCTGTATGATATAGACGGCAAGGAAATTAAGAAAGAGGTTTATCATGTCACATGGGATATCGCGGCAGCAGAAAAGGGCGGCTATGATTATTTCATGATGAAGGAAATCATGGAGCAGCCCGAAGCGCTGAAAAAGACCATTCAGCCCAGAGTGACCGAAAGCGGCATCCATCTGGAGGATGTTTCTCTGACAGAGGAAGAAATCAAAAACTGCGGACGAATTCATATTGTTGCCTGCGGCAGTGCCATGCACGCAGGGGTTGTCGGCAGATATGTCATTGAAGAAACCTGCCGTATCCCCGTTGAGGTGGATATCGCATCCGAATTCAGATACAGAAACCCTATCCTTGCGAAAAATGACCTCTGCATCATCATCAGCCAGAGCGGCGAAACCGCAGATACCCTTGCGGCACTGCGCGAAGCAAAGAAGCAGGGCGTAAAGGTGCTTGCGATTGTCAATGTGGTAGGCAGCTCCATTGCCAGAGAAAGCGATGATGTGATTTATACCTGGGCAGGCCCCGAAATCGCCGTTGCAACCACAAAGGGCTATACCACACAGATGTCTGTGCTGTATCTGATTGCGCTGTATTTCGCAAAGGTGCGCGGCACAATGACAGAAGCAGCCTATACCGCGGCAGTGAAGGAGCTGCATGATTTGCCCGAAAAAACAGCAGAGGTGCTGAAGGTAGATGCAAGAATGGCGGAAATCGCAAAGAAATATGCAAAATGCGAAAATGCCTTCATCATCGGACGTGGTCTGGACTATGCAGTCGCAATGGAATCCTCTCTGAAGCTGAAGGAAATTTCCTATATCCATAGTGAAGCCTATGCCGCAGGGGAACTCAAGCATGGCACCATTTCTCTGATTGAGGATGGTACACTGGTGGTTGCCATCGCAACACAGGAAAGCCTGCTGGAGAAAACCGTCAGCAACGTGAAGGAAGTCAAGGCGAGAGGCGCAAAGGTGCTGGCAATTGCCGCAGAGGATTGCACCGCCATCGAGGATGTAGCCGATGAAGTGGTTTATCTGCCGAAGGTAAATCATCTCTTTACCGCATCCTATGACGTATTGCCCATGCAGCTGTTCGCATATTATATCGCAGTGGAACGCGGCTGTGATGTGGATAAACCCAGAAATCTGGCAAAATCCGTTACAGTTGAATAAAAAACAAAAATTACAGGGACTTGGAATTTCCAAGTCCTTTTTTCTGTGCAAAATTCTTACAATTTTATAAATGAGATTGACGGTGCTTCCCTTTATTGGTATGCTGAAAAAAAAAGGAGGGCTGCCCGTATGAAAAGGAAACTGTTGCTTTGCCTGAGCCTGCTCCTGCTGACAGGCTGTGCAGGAGAAGCATCCATGACGCTAACGCCGAAAAAACTCAAAACGCAAACGGAAAATGTACTGCATATTCTGAACTGGAACGGAAAATTCTACGATTTTCAGGGGAGAGAGCCAATCAAGCAGGCAACCTTCCAAACGTGGAGTCTGACAAAGGATGGAGCATGGGAGCCAATCGGCACGCCCGAGGAGTTGATGCACGAGAAAAGCAAGGCAAGCTTCGCACTTTCCGTCGGGAATGACATCCGAGATGGATACAATGTTGCAGTAGCGGATGATGCGTTCCAAAAGGCGGAAAGCGGCAATTTCGCACCTGTCGAAAGAAGCATTGCTACCATGTCCTCGGAACGGCGCATTTACTGGACAGATGGCGGCGCGGTTGTATACGGACAGCCGATACCGCTTTTGTACCAGATGGATGCTGTGTATTGCTATGAGGAATTTCATGGGGATTTGTGGAAAAATCCAAAGGAATTTCTGGAAATGGGCTGGCAGGCATATACAGAAGAGGATTGGCACATTTCCTGTATTACGGTGACATTTGAACAGGAATAAATCAAAGGACTTGGAATTTCCAAGTCCTTTTTTCTGCGAAAAATTCTTACAATTTTCTGAAATCCATTGACGAATAAGTGTATTATAGCTATAATACAGTTAAGAAGTGTATGACTCAAGTAATACAGTTGAAAGGAGGAAAACCTGTGCTTGATTTCAGAAAGCTGGAATTGAATACCACAGAACCGGTCTATGTGCAGATTGTTTCCTTCGTAAAGCGGCAGATTTTCACAGGAGCGGCGGAAAAGGGCGAATCCCTTCCCTCGCGCAGAGAGCTTGCGGCAATTTTAAAAATCAATCCCAATACGGTACAGAAGGCGTTCCGGCTCATGGAGGAGGAAAAAATTATAGAAACACCGCCCCATGCCGTCAGCGTCATTCATTGGGATGATACTGTTTTCGCAAGACTGCGGCGCGAGCTGACGGCAGGCTTGGTGGCGGATTTTGTCGCGCAGGCAAAGGAAAACGGACTGACATTGCAGACAGTAACGGAGCTGTTGCAGGAAGAATGGGGGGACGAGGTATGAAAAATGTATGGAAGCTGAGTAATTATCTGTATGGCTGGCTGTGGCAGAAATGGACGAAGGTTGTCACCTTGGTCAGCATGATTTTAGCGGTGTGCTTTTTGTTCGCCGCCGCAGTGCCGACAGGAACGGCGAAGGATTATGATTATTATCCCAAGGTGTTTCGTTCTTACGATATGGTGATTGACCATAGCCTGTTGCCGATTTTGTTCGCGCTTGGTCTGGTTTTGATTCTGATTGGGATTTTCGTGCAGATCAAAGGCTTTTCCACAAACGGCAAGGGGATTTATACCATGCTTCTTCTGCCCATGAAGCGGCATGAGGTCTATCTTGCCTTCGTGCTTTCCGCGGCGGCGGCAGTCGCGTTGTATTATCTTTTGTGGCTGGTGCTTATGGTGGCGGCGTATTTTCCGCTGATGTCCTTTTATAAAATGCAGGCGGCAAAGGAAATTTTCGTTCTGACGCGTGATAATATCGTCACAGGCTTGGATGCTTCCCGGACGAATGGGCTGTTTCTCGCATTCCACAGAAGCACCTTTCTGGATATGGTCTTTCCTTCCTCTTTCTGGAGGGTTGTGCCTGCGCTGGGCGGCTTTGCCTTAATCTTCACAGGCATTTTCTTCGCAGGCTTTTGTACGGAAAACAAAGTGACCGCTGTGCTTGGCAGTAGTGCGATGCTTCTGTGCGGCGGCTATCTGTATCTGCATGATGTCGTCAAATCTCTCAACCCATTTTATGCAAATCCACCCATTGGCAGACAGCTGATTCTCGGCATAATCGCCTTAGTGGCGGCAATCTGGTGGCAGGATTCCATCGTGCAGAAGCTCGGCAAGCGAACCGATTTATAAGGAGGGGTGCAATATGAAAAAACGAAATCGTGTATTGGAAGCCATTCTTTGCGCCGCTCTTGCGGTTGTGGTTTTCTGGGGCTATATGTTTGCGGCGAAGGATAACGGCGTATTCGCCCTTGAGGATATCGAAGGCGACAGAACCGCTCTCAATGCCTTTGCCTTTGAAGGGCTTGCAGGGGATGATAACGGACAGATTTACTATATCTGGCAGAATGGCGAGCTGAAAACAAAATACTATGCCGCTACAAATGATGAAATGCGTTATATCATCCGACAGGAGCGGGACGGAAGCAAGGGTATCAGCAGATATTTCAAAAAAAGAAGTTTGGCGCGTTCTGAGTATTTTTCGGATACAGAGTTTGCACCATCCAAGGATGCCAATGTCCGCAGGCTTTCCGGTCTGGAGGATTTATCGGAGAGTGCCAGAGAATATCTCGGAGAATATTTCGATGGGGATACCGTACAGGGCGTGACTGCCGATGCATTGGATGTTTACGGCAAAGTCAAAAATTATACCGGCGGAGAAACCCGTTTCTTTACAGGCTTGCAATTAAAAGGTGGGGAATATCAGGCTGCGAAGGTAAAGGAGGGAGATACAACATATCAATCCTCTTGGTTTGACGGCAGGAATGAGGTTATCCTTTGTACCGTAAAGATGGATGATGCGTGGTATGCCATTCCTCAAACGGGTGCAGATGGGCAGGGCGAGGTTTCGATTTTCCGTATCCCGAAGGATGGTATGGCAGATATTCCCTATAGCGGCGAGGATGCACTCTATTCCACAAAGCAGTATGGCAAGGCAGAGTCATTGCAGACCTTTTCCGTCAATGCCGAAAATCGCATTCTTTCACTGGAAAAGGCAGGCGATAATCAGCTCCTTCTGGCAAGAACGGAGCAGGACGCACTGATTCTGGAATTGTATGACACCGAAGGCAAACTGCTTGACCGTCTGGAAACAGGCGTGCAGAAGGTTTCGGAATATGATATTGACTTTGTCAATATGCTGCAGCGTGCGGATGGCTTGGTGCTTTGGCTGAATCTGAGCAAAACCTTCCAAGAGGATGAGGACGGTACGGTTCATCAACGGGTAGAAGGCACAAAATGCTTCGTTGTGCAGGAGAAAGCCATTGCACAGATTGCGATAGACGGCAGTGCGGAATATGTAGATGTGCAGGATGGAAAGGTGCTGAAGCTGGATGGCACGAAGCCGGAGCATATTGCGGCGGATTATTTCGGATATATGATGGATGGGTATGAGATTACAGTGACGGATGCAAAAACAAATGAACTGCTCTATCGTGGCAAACTGAAAACAGATTTTGTTGAGGATTATAATGGAGAGCTTTATGCAATCAATATCGGGCAGAGAGAAAAGCCGCTGACCGAAAGAAGGGATGAAGAAAGCTGGATAAGATATAGCAGTATTGGCGTAAAAAAGAGATACTTCAAAATGCTTTTGCCTGTTGACGGCACTGCAAAGCAAACAAGCTGGGTAGTAGGTCAAGAGGTGGAGAGCTTCGAGGTGGATTTTTAAGAAAGGGGGCGGAAATATGATTGAAGTAAAGCATATCTGGTTTTCTTATGAGCAATGGGGAGAGTTTGTGCTGAAGGATATTTCCTTCTCCGTAGAGAAGGGCGAGATTGTCGGGGTTCTGGGCGCGAATGGTGTCGGCAAGACAACCTTACTGAAAGTTCTGGCAGGACTTTTGCCGCCCCGCCCCAGAGAGAAGGAGCCGGAACGCGGTGTCTGGCTCAATGGCAAGCCAATTCGGGAATGTAATGCAGAAATCGCCTTCATCAGCGAAGCCGGCACCTATCTGAAGGATTTAACCCCAAGGGAATATGGTGCTTTTCTGGCGGATTTCTACCCTTCCTTTGATATGGCGTATTATGAAAAGCTCCTGCATTTCTTCGGCCTAGAGGAAAAGCCAATCAAGAAGATGTCCAAGGGGCAGAAGGCGAAAGCCGAGGTTGCCGCAGGCATGGCAAAAAAGGCGCATATCCTCATCATGGATGAACCCTTTATCGGGAAGGATATGTTCACAAGGCAGGATTTCATGCAGGCATTGGCAGGCAGCCTGACAGGCGAGGAAACCATTTTCATCACCACCCATGAGATTGATGAAATCGAAAATTTCATCGACCGCGCGCTGATTCTCAAAAATGGCGAAATTGCGGCAGATGTACGGATGGATGCTTTGCGGCAGGAGAACAAAAGTCTCCAAAGCCTGATGAAAGAGGTCACAGGCTATAAAGAAGGAAACCTTGAGGAGCTTTTATCATAAAATTTAATTACGAACAGCAAAAAACACCGAGGTCTGTTGATCTCGGTGCTTTTGCTTCATTGACAGAAAAAGTTAGCCATGATATACTCAGTCTTAGAAAATTGAGAAAAATTATCATTAGATATGGAATCGAGGAATTTTATGACATTAAATGAGCTTCCTGTCGGGAAAGCGGCTGTTATTACGAAGGTAGGCGGAGCAGGTGCGCTGCGCTGCCGTCTGTTGGATATGGGGCTGATTCCCAAAACGAAAATTGTAATTACAAAGGTAGCACCGATGGGAGATCCCATCGAGCTGCGTCTGCGTGGCTATACTCTGACCATCCGTATTGAGGATGCGAAGAATATTGAAGTGAAGGAGGGAGAATCCGCATGATTTTTGCATTGGCAGGCAATCAGAACTGCGGCAAAACGACCCTATTTAACCAGCTGACAGGCTCCAATCAGCATGTCGGCAATTTCCCCGGAGTAACGGTAGATCAGAAAATCGGTGAAATCCGCGGGCAGAAGGATTGCTCGGTGGTGGATTTGCCGGGAATCTATTCCATCCGTCCCTATACCAGTGAGGAAATCGTTACCAGAGATTTTATTCTGAATGAAAAGCCCGATGGCATTATCAATATCGTAGATGCAACCAATATCGAGAGAAATCTTTATCTGACCCTGCAGCTGATTGAGATGAACATCCCCATGGTTTTGGCGCTGAATATGATGGATGAAATGCGCAATAATGGCGGCACAGTGGATATCAGCCGCATGAGTGAGGAGCTGGGGATTCCCGTTGTTCCCATCAGTGCGATTAAAAATGAAGGAATTGAGGAGCTGCTGCAAACGGCGCTCCATGTTGCAAGGGACAGGCAATATCCGCAGATTTATGATTTTTGCCCCTCTGGCCCTGTGCATCGTTGTATCCATTCTGTTTGCCATCAGATTGAGGATCATGCGGAAAAGGCAGGTATTTCTGTCCGCTTTGCCGCAACAAAGCTGATTGAGGGAGATTCCTCGATTGCCGAAAAGCTGAGCCTTGACCAAAATGAATTGGAGCTGATTGAGCACAGCATCATCCAGATGGAGGAGGAGCATGGCATGGATAGAAATGCCGCTCTGGCAGACATGCGGTATGATTTCATCGAGAAGGTCTGTGCCGCAACGGTGATTAAGCCGCAGGAGAGCAAGGAGCATCTGCGGAGTGTAAAAATCGACAGTGTGCTGACGAATAAATACCTTGCGATTCCGATTTTCATTGTTGTGATGTTTCTGGTGTTTTATCTGACCTTTAACGTATTCGGGGCATTTTTGAGTGACCTTCTGGCGGCAGGCATTGATTGGGTAACGGCAGTGGTGGATAAGGCGCTGACGGCTTATGGCATTAACCCTGTGGTACATAGCCTGCTGATTGATGGTGTGTTTGCAGGTGTGGGCAGTGTGTTAAGCTTCCTGCCGATTATTGTGGTGCTGTTTTTCTTCCTTTCTATTCTGGAGGATACCGGCTATATGGCGCGGATTGCCTTTGTGATGGACAAGCTGCTGCGAAAAATCGGTCTTTCCGGCAGAAGCATTGTGCCGCTTCTGGTTGGCTTTGGCTGTACCGTTCCTGCCGTTATGGCAACGCGTACCCTTTCCTCGGACAGGGACAGACGCATGACGATTCTGCTTACGCCGTTTATGAGCTGCTCCGCAAAGATTCCCATTTATGCGGTCTTTGCAGCGGCATTTTTCCCGCAGCGTGCGGCACTGGTGATGATTGGACTGTATGCCGCAGGGATGCTTGTCGGAATTCTGATGGCACTTTTGATTGGCAAAACCGTTTTCAGAGGGAATCCTGTTCCCTTCGTTATGGAGCTGCCGAATTATCGCTTCCCTTCCGCAAAAAGCGTGTTCCTTCTCATGTGGGATAAGGCGAAGGATTTCCTGCAAAGGGCATTTACGATTATCTTTGTGGCAACCGTGTTAATCTGGTTCCTGCAAAGCTTTGACAGCCGTCTGAATGTGGTGGCGGATAGTGCAGATAGCCTGCTTGCCATGATGGGGCATTGGCTGGCACCCATTTTTGCACCACTTGGCTTTGATGATTGGCGGATTCCCACAGCACTCATTACAGGCTTTTCCGCAAAGGAGGCGGTGGTCAGCACCTTGGGCGTTCTGACAGGAACCTCCATGGAGACCTTGGGAACGGCATTGACAGGATTGTTTACGCCGCTTTCTGCTATCAGCTTTCTTGTTTTTACCTTATTATATACCCCCTGCATGGCGGCGATTGCGGCAGTAAAGAGAGAGCTGGGCAGTGGCGTGTTGGCAGGCTGCGTCGTGGTGCTGCAGTGCGTGGTTGCGTGGGCAGCTGCCTTTTTGGTATATCAGGGCTTAAGCCTGTTGTTCTGAGGAGGAAGGCGCATGGGAATTTTGGATTACCTCATTCTTGCAGGAATTGCAGTCGGCATCCTTGCGGCAGTGCGGCATTTGAAAAGGAATTCGGGCTGTGGCGGCTGCGGGGGGGATTGTAGCCACTGTGAGAAGAAAAAATAGAAAAATTTTTGGCGAAATTTTCTTTTCAGAGGATTTCTATGGGATAAGTGCAAGAGGAAAAGAAGGGTATTTTTCTTTCCTCTGTGCACTTCTTTTTTTTACGGAAAAGCAGGCGGAAAAAATTTGCAATTTTTCACAAATAAACATTTTTTCTCAATAAGAAGGGGTTGACAGAGAAAATTAGTCATGGTAAACTCTAATTAAATTAGTTATAACTAACAAAAGAAGGAGAGGATCCAATGAACCTGACACATGTGCAAGAAGGCACAGAACATATCGTCAAGGCGATTGTGACAGATGATGAAGAAATGGATGCATTTCTTTTTTCTTTGGGCTGCTATGCAGGCGAACCTATTACAGTTGTAAGGCGTGTAAAGGGCGGCTGTGTGGTATCCATCAAGGATGGTCGCTATAATATCGACAATCATCTGGCAGAGGCCATTGAGGTAGAGTGAAAGAAAAAGTAAGAAAAAGAATGAAGTATAAGTGGTGGATTTATTCACCACATATATTTTGTGCTTGGGTTAGATTCAGCTAACCGAAGCGGGAAAACTAAAGGAGTAGAAAGAAGATCAAAAGCTCATAGGAGGAACAGAAAAATGAGAATTGCATTGGCGGGGAATCCCAACAGCGGTAAGACCACCATGTACAATGCGCTCACAGGCAGAAATGAACGTGTTGGTAACTGGGCAGGTGTTACGGTAGACAAAAAAGAATTTCACATCAAGAAGAATTTCTATGATGGCGCAGAGGAACTGATTGCAGTCGATTTGCCCGGTGCTTACTCCATGTCTCCCTTCACATCTGAGGAGAGCATCACAAGTACCTATGTTAAAAATGAACATCCCGATGTTATTATCAATATCGTGGATGCAACAAATCTGAGCCGTTCTCTGTTCTTTACAACACAGCTGCTGGAATTGGGTATTCCTGTTGTTGTTGCACTGAACAAGAGCGATATCAACGAAAAGAAGGAAACAAAGATTGATGAAAAGCTGCTGTCCGAAAAGCTGGGCTGCCCCGTTATCAAAACGGTTTCCGTTACCGCATCCGATAAGGGGCTTCTGGAGGTTGTAAAGGCAGCCGTAGCGCAGAAGGGCAAAGAGCAGAAGGCACCCTACTGGGAAGGCAATGTAGATCTGACCGATAAGAACGCAGTTACAGAATCCGACAGAAAGCGTTTTGAATTTGTAAACGGCGTTGTAAAGCAGGTGGAAACAAGAAAGATTCTGACAAGAGAGAAAAACAGTCAGGATAAGCTGGATGCTATTCTGACAAACCCCATCGGCGGTATCTTAATCTTCGTTGTGGTTATGTTCCTGGTATTCAATATCTCCCAGTCTCAGCTGGGGCCCTATCTGGCAGATATTCTGACAGGTTGGATTGAGTCTTTCCAGGGCTTCGTTGCAGATAAGCTTTCCGGCGCATCTCCCTTCATGCAGGCACTGGTAGCAGATGGTATCGTCGGCGGTGTTGGTGCCGTTGTCGGCTTCCTGCCTCTGGTAATGGTAATGTATTTCCTGATGGCGCTCTTGGAGGACTGCGGCTACATGGCACGTGTATCCATGGTTCTGGACCCTATCTTCAAAAAGGTTGGTCTGTCCGGTAAATCCGTCATTTCCTTCGTTATCGGTACCGGCTGTGCAATCCCCGGTGTTATGGCGGCGCGTACCATCAGAAACGAAAGAGAACGCAGAGTAACAGCAATGCTGACATCCTTCATGCCTTGTGGTGCAAAGCTGCCCGTAATCGCGCTGTTCGCAGGTGCATTCTTCGCAGACGCATCCTGGGTTGGTACCCTGATGTACTTCGTAGGTATTATTCTGATTTTTGTCGGCGCACTGCTGATTAACAAAATCGCAGGTCATAAGGTAAGAAAATCCTTCTTCATTATGGAGCTGCCCGAATACAAAATCCCCAGCCTGAAAAGAGCATTCTATTCCATGTGCTCTCGTGGTAAGGCTTATATCGTAAAAGCCGGTACTGTAATTCTGGTATGTAACACAGTCGTACAGATTATGCAGTCCTTCACATGGCAGCTGCAGCTGGTAGAAGAGGGCATGGAGCATACCTCCATTCTGGCTTCTATCGCTTCTCCCTTCGCAGTTCTGCTGATTCCTCTGGGCTTCGGCGCATGGCAGCTGGCAGCAGCAGCAATCACAGGCTTTATCGCAAAGGAAAACGTAGTTGGTACGCTGGCAGTTTGCTATGGTGTAACAAACTTCATTGATACAGAGGAATTGGCACTGGTAGGCGGCGGCAATCAGGTTGCAACCATTATGGGTCTGACAAAGGTAGCTGCTCTGGCATATCTGATGTTCAACCTGTATACACCTCCCTGCTTCGCGGCAATGGGTGCGATGAACTCTGAAATCAAGAGCAAAAAATGGCTGTTCGGCGGCATTGGTCTGCAGTTTGCAACAGGCTTCACAATCGCATTCTTCGTATACCAGATTGGTACACTGATCACAACCGGCTCTCTGGGCAATGGCTTCATCCCCGGCCTGATTGTGGTTATCCTGATCGCTGCATTCATTGCACATCTGATTGTGAAAGCAAACAAGAGTATTGCAAAGGAATATGCGCTTGGCAATAACATGAGCAATAGCGCAAAGAGCGCATAAGTTCGCATAAAAAGGAGTCATAAGTATGATAGATATTATCGTTGGTTTATTAGTGGTAATTATTATTGGTGCAGCATTGTTCTACATCAGAAAAGAGAAAAAGAAAGGTGCATGCGTAGGTTGCCCCTATTCCACACGTTGCCAGAAGCATCACCCCGGTGATTCTGACCACAGCTGTGACTGTCATACAGAAAAATAAATATCGAATCCTCTCTCCGCCCCTTGCAGGAATTTCCTGTGAGGGGCATTTTATATGTCCGTTTTGCAGAGAAGGCACGCCCTGTCCGCGCTGTAATTCCCTCTCTGACAGGCGTTCTCGGCGCAACCCGACTTCGCAGTCATCCAAACCCAAAAGTCTCTCTGACAGCCACAGGGAGGCTGAATAAATCCCCATCCCAATCATCCAAAACATTATACCTCTTTCGCAGCGGAACAAGAGGGAAGAACACCACCACTGATCCAATACACTGCCCCAAAGCGCGAAGAGCAGGGAAGTTAAGAGGGTGGTAGCATGAGCAGGGGAGAGCATCCCGAAAAAAGCATAACAAAAACGAGCCCATTTGGACTCGTTTTCGTTTTTAGAGAGATAATAGAGTTTAAATTTAAGAGAGTTTATTTGAGGAGTTTTTTTATAGAAACATCTGAGACAGATGCTATCTAACGAATTAGTATGCGCCGAAGCCTTCGCCGAACGCTGTGCACTGCACTTTTGCATCAGCATCGGGGAAACCGTTTACCATCAGACCATCGTCATACAGGTTCGCACCTGTTTTTGTTGTTCTTTCTGCCCAGTCGCGCATCCACTGTCCGTCGCCCCAGCCGTAGGAACCAAACAGAGCAACCTTTTTGCCGCCCAGCTTGCCTTCGATAGAGGAGAAGAAGGGATCAAATTCGCCTTCTTCCAGAACTTCGTCACCCATTGCGGGGCAGCCGAAAGCGATTTTGTCATATTCTGCAATATCGCCTGTGAACTGATCTACGGAGTACAGCTCTGTGCCTTCGCCCATACCTGCTGCGATTGCACTTGCCATTGCTGCTGTGTTGCCTGTGCCGCTCCAATAGATAACTGCTTTTTTCATAATGTTTTGCCTCCTAAGATGTAATTTTTGAGATGTAATTGTGTTTTTTATATCGCTGCGCCGGTGCGTGCCGGTGTCAAAAGAGACACAATATCTGCACCTGCGGAAGCTTGCTCCAAGAGTCTTTTTCTGCATCTGGCATAGCTGCGGAATGTATGCAGGGCGGCCTTGCCGTCGCCGTAAACCTTCCAGTCGCCAACCAGCTTGTAGTTATGCCCTTTTTCGCGAATGAATGCGAAAACGTCCTCTGCGGGGTAGCCGAAGAAGAACCCGATCTCGTGCGGAAATTCTGCGCCCTGAATGATACGCTTGCGCAGGATGCACAGGGTTTCATAAAGGGAGGCTTCCTCATCCGGCGTTTCGGGGTAGCCCTGCTTGATGAGGAATTCCTTTACAGCGGGCTGCTTGAAATAATGCAGCATCATGTCCCTGCGGTAAACAAGAAGATATACCCGCTGTTTTTTGCAGTAAAGATATTCAACGGAAATGCCCAGGGGGGCAAGCTCTTTTTTATATCTGTCGATTTCCTTGCGATAGTCTGTCAGGCAGTTGATCGAAAAGGAAAACAGATTTGCCTGCTTTCTGCCCAAAAGGGCGGGGGAGGCAAAATATAACAGGTCTTTTTCAAAATCAGACATGAAATACCTCCTTATTAGTTAGCTATTGCTAACCTTTGGTGAAACATATAACTCAGGCACAACAATATTGACCCAAAATGCGCTTTAATGCAGAAGAAGAACTGCTGTGGCTGCGCTCAATGGTAATATTGTTTTTTTCTGCCTCCTGTACTGCGCCGTTTACCATGATGTGGGAAACAGTGCTGGTGAAAAGGATAATCAAATCCGCCTGACCAATCTGTCCCTTGAAATTGCCGGGTAGCTGTGTAAATACTTTTCCTTTACAGTTGAATTTTTTACAGATATCCATGTATTGACGAACCATTCTGTCATGTCCGCCTACAATGACAACGCTCATGAGGATGACCTCCTTTCAAAGATTAGTTAGCCGTAACTAACTTATGCGCCTATCATAGCATGCGGAAAAAAGAATGTCAAGCAATTCCTAGGGAATTTATGTGAAAAAGATTCTCAAAAAGCCGATTCCTTGAGAATGGCTCATATTTTTCGGGAAAGCAGAGAAACTAAGAAAAATGATTTTCGGGAGGGAAAAGAAATGATAGAACGAAAAGTGGTTTTAAAAAATCGGACGGGGCTGCATGCGCGTCCGGCATCGGAGCTGGTTGCCTTCGCGAAGGAATTGCCCTGCAAGGTTTATTTGGAGCATAACGGCAAAAAAGCCGCGGCAGACAGCATCCTGCAGCTTCTTGCGTTGGGGGCAAAGGAGGGCAGTGAGCTTGTGCTTTCTGCGGATGGCGAAGGGGATAAGCATTCTGTGGAAAAACTGGAAGCCTTTCTGGCGATTCTGGAGGGATAAGTCTGGAGGGATAAGCATGGAAGAAATCAGAACGGAGCAGCAGAGCGGCGGCATTGCCATCGGAAAGGCTGTTTTGCTGAAGCAGCCGGATTTGGCGGCGGAGCGGCGTGAAATCACTGCGGCGGAAGCTGAGAAGGAGCAGGCGGCATTTCGGCGTGCGGCGGAGCAGGTGAGGGAGGCACTGCGCCCGCTTGCGCGAACAAACGCTATTTTCGCCGCCCATCTGGATATGGCAGAGGATGCAACGCTTTTGCAGGGCGTGGAAGAAAAAATTGCCGCAGGGAAAAATGCGGAATGGGCATTGGAGGAGGAAACGGAGGAGCTTTCCGGGATGCTGGAAAGTCTGGAGGATGCCTATCTGCGCGAGCGTGCGGCAGATGTGCGTGATGTATGCCGGCGGATAATGGCGGCGCTCAAGGGAGTCTCGGAGACCTCCCTTCGGGATATCACCGAGAAGGCCATTCTTTTTGCAGAGGAGCTCCATCCCTCCGATACCGCTCAGATGGATTTTCGATACATCCGAGGGATGGTGACGGAAAAGGGCGGCGCAACCAGCCATGTTGCTATTCTGGCGCGCAGTCTGGAAATTCCTGCCCTTCTGGGGGTGGAAGGGATTCTAAAAAAGGTACGGGAGGGCGAAGCCGTCATTCTGGATGGAAAGGAGGGGCGGCTGATTTTTTCTCCCGATGACAAAACGCAGGCGGCGTATCAGGAAAAGCAGCAGGCGGAAAAGGAGGTGAAGCGGAAGCTGAAGGAGATGAACCGCCTGCCTGCTGCTACAACGGATGGGCGGCAGGTCGCGCTTTTTGCCAATGCAGGCAGTCTCAGAGATATTGAGCTGGCGAAAAAGCATGGCGCGGAGGGCATCGGTCTGTTCCGCAGTGAGTTTTTATATATGGAAAGCAGCCGCTTCCCGACAGAGCAGGAGCAGTTTGAAATTTATAAGCAGGCGGCGGAAATGCTGAAAAAGCCGATTACCATTCGCACCTTGGATATCGGTGGGGATAAAAACCTGCCGTATTATCAGTTTGAAAAGGAAGAAAATCCGTTTCTGGGGTGGCGCGCCATTCGCTTCTGTCTGGATATGCGCGATGTGTTCAAAACACAGCTGAAGGCGATCCTGCGTGCCGCTGCCTTCGGGGATATCCGCATCATGTACCCCATGATTGTTTCCGTAGAGGAATTTCGTAAAGCAAATGCCATTTTGGAGGAATGTAAGGCGGAGCTGCGCGAGCGAAAGCTGCTGTTTCGGGAAAGCATCAGCACGGGCATCATGGTAGAAACGCCGGCGGCGGCTTTTATAGCGGAGGAATTGGCGAAGGAGGCTGATTTTTTCAGCATCGGCACGAATGATTTAACACAGTATATCCTTGCGGCAGATCGCGGCAACCAAAAGCTGACCAAGCTTTATAGCCCCTTTCATCCTGCGGTGCTGCGTGCGGTGGCGAAGGTAATCGCGGCAGGGCATAAGGAGGGCAAGGAGGTTGGGATGTGCGGCGAATTTGCGGCAGATGCAAGAGCGGTGCCGCTTCTTCTTGGCATGGGTCTGGATGAATTCAGCATGGTATCCAATGAAATTGCGGCGGTGCGCTATCAGGTGCGAGGGCTTGCCGCAAAGCAGACTGCGGAGCTTGCGCGAAGGGCTCTGGCGGCAGGAACGGAAAAAGAGGTCAGGGGATTACTGGAACGCTGAAATCGAAATGCTGAAATCGAAATACTGAAATCGGAGCGAAGAATCAGTGGAAAAACACAGTGGACACATCTGCAAAAACGGCTGAAAAGAGGTGTCCACTCGGTGTCCACTCTGTCCATAAGTCCGCAAAAGTGGACACCCTGCGGACAGCTGCCGAATTTTGGCATATTTTCGCCTAGTTTCAAAGAATCTCCCGTTGCATAGCCGCAGGATTTTGTAGTACAATAAAATAGAAGAGATATGGCAATTTAGTCGAAGGAGGAACCCTTTTGGAAATTATAAATTGGAAAGAATTACTTTATCCCTATGAGCAGGCGGTGGAGGAGCTGCTGCTAAAGTTCAAAAATCTGGATAAAGAATGTCGACATTTAGGCATTTATTCTCCTGTCGATTCTGTCACGGGCAGGCTGAAAACCCCTGCCAGTATTCTGGATAAGGCAGGCAGAAAGCATATCGCACCCGATCATATCGAGGAGGAAATCGAGGATATCGCAGGCATTCGCATTCTCTGCCAGTTTGTGGAGGATATCCAAAAGGTGGTTGATATGGTGCGTTCCCGCACGGATATGACCATCGTGCAGGAGAAGGATTACATAACAAATACGAAGGCGAGCGGCTAA
>UMLO01006292.1_pt1 | contig 30408 bp, 20 predicted proteins | sample 1966551 | NCBI WGS metagenome assembly UMLO01 (sample SAMEA4836201, study PRJEB28245) | human gut metagenome | biome: gut microbiome; material: fecal sample | place: Denmark | collected 2008
CTTACCGGAGACATGGGAACTTCATATGCATTTAAAGTTCCTGTAACTGAGAAACTGATGAAATGTTTTTGGCCGACCCTTCAGATGTCGCTCTTCGCGCTTCTTCTGATGATCCTGTTCTCCATACCATGCGGAATCCTCTCCGCGGTATATCAGAACAAGTGGCCGGATTATCTGATCCGCGGAATCACGTTTTTCGGGGTATCTATCCCGAGCTTCTGGATCGGCCTGATTCTTCTGAGCATCTTTGGAGTGCAGCTTCGCTGGATCAACGTAGCAGGAGGTACGACTGATTTCAAGGCAATGATCCTGCCGTCTGTGACACTGGCGCTTTCCATGTCTGCAAAATATACCAGACAGGTACGAAACGCAGTGCTGGAAGAACTCAGACAGGATTATGTCATTGGAGCCAGAATGAGAGGGATCAAAGAAAGCGTGATCCTCTGGAGACATGTACTTCCAAACGCAATGCTTCCTATTGTAACACTTCTTGGTCTTTCCCTCGGCTCTCTGCTCGGAGGAACAGCAGTTGTTGAGATCATTTACAACTGGCCTGGAATGGGAAGCATGGCGATCAAGGCGATCGCCTGTCGTGACTACCCGATGGTACAGGCATACGTACTTATGATCGCGATCATGTACATGGTCATCAATATCATCGTTGACCTGTCCTATACTTATCTGGACCCAAGAATAAAGGAGGTTAAGTAAATTGAAGAAACAGAATTTTTTCCTGGCTCACAAACAGTTTACCTTATTCTTTATTCTGGCTCTCGCTGTTGTAGGCGTGGCAGTTTTTGCCCCGTGGATCGCACCGAAGGATCCTCTGGAAGCAGTGATGATCGATTCACTCAAAGCCCCGTGTGCGGAATACCCTCTTGGCGCTGATAAACTCGGACGTGATCTTCTTTCCCGTGTGATCTATGGTACCAGAACTTCACTGGCGTCTACCCTGATCCTTGTGGCAACGATTTTTGTTGTAGGTACTTTCCTTGGAATCATTGCCGGATATTTTGGCGGCTGGATCGATCAGGTGATCATGCGAATCGCAGATATGATGATCTCTTTCCCGGGAATGATCCTGGCTATCGCAATTGCAGGTATGCTCGGACCAAGCCTTCGTAACGGAGTTATCGCGATCACAGCGGTAAGCTGGACAAAATACGCACGTCTGGCAAGAAGTATGGTTTTGAAAGTAAAACGTAATCTGTATGTGGAAGCCGCGATCGTAAACGGCACAAGCACATTCAAAATCTTATGGAAACATATTCTCCCGAACATGCTGACGATCATGACTGTAACAGCAGCGGCAGATATGGGAACCATGATGCTTGAACTTGCATCTCTTTCTTTCCTGGGATTCGGAGCCGTGGCACCGACACCGGAATGGGGACTGATGCTGAATGAAGGAAGAACTTATATGGCAAAAGCACCGTGGCTTATGATCGCACCGGGTATCGCCATCGTAATCGTAGTAATCGTATTTAACATGCTCGGCGACAGTATCCGTGATATTCTTGACCCGAGACAGGACTAACACAGATACCAGGGTGAAAAGAGCTGAATCCACATGAGCTTGCTCATAAGTGGATGAAGAATCTTGGAACCCGCCCCGATATGAGCATAAAAGTGGGATGATAATCCCGCGATATGCGAAGAGAGGGTAGAATTGCGAAAGTTACTTGGTAACGGAGCAATTCGTAGGTATCGTAAACTACCGAAAAATAAAGGAGAAAAATATATGAAAAACAGAATCGCAAAAAAAGTCTGTGCAGCAGCACTTGCAGGTCTCATGACAATGGCACTCGTTCCAACATCCGTATTTGCAGCAGGAACAATGACGATCGGTGTAACAAGCTTCGCTGATACACTGGAGCCGACAGAGCAGTACTTCAGCTGGGTTATCTCCCGTTACGGCGTTGGCCAGGGTCTTACCAGGTTTGATGAAGAAGGAAATATGGTACCATGTCTTGCAACAGAGTGGACCAACAGTGAAGATGGAAAAACATGGACATTTACGATTCGTGAGGGCGTTAAATTCTCAAACGGTAACGATATGACACCAGAGCTTGTAAAAGCATCTCTGGAGCGTACCATCGAAATGTCAAACCGTGTACCGGAGTTCTTTGATATTGACAGCATTGAAGTTGATGGACAGAACATCATATTCAACCTGAACAGAGCAAACGCAAACATGGCAGGATGTCTGGCAGACCCGCTGTTCCTGATCATGGACACCAGCATTGACAACTCCAACATCGCAATGGAAGGACCAGTTTGTACAGGACCGTATGCATTCCAGTCTTTTGACCCGTCAGGTGATACCGTTGTTGTACGCAACGAGTACTACTGGGATGGAGATGTTCCGAATGACAGCGTAACTCTTCGTATCATTGGCGACCAGACAACACGTTCCATGGCTCTTCAGTCCGGTGAGATCGATGTTGCTTACAACTTAAAGACAGAGAACGTTTTTGAATTTGACGGAAATGACAACTACAACATCCAGTCCCTGGAATCCCTTCGTTCTACTTATGCATTCATGAACCAGAACGGAGCACTCGGAGATCTGGCACTTCGTCAGGCAGTTCTTCGTGGACTTGACAAAGAAACTTACACAAGCGTTCTGCTTGAGGGCGGCGCAACACCAGGAAAAGCACCGGTACCGCCGACACTGGATTATGGCTATGATGATCTGAACGATGAGAACGCTTACGATCCGGATGGAGCAAAACAGGTTCTTGAAGATGCAGGATACAAAGATGTAGATGGTGACGGATATGTAGAAGATCCGGACGGAAACCCGGTAGAACTTACTTTTGTATACTATGACAGCCGTGCAGAACTCGGTGTATATGCACAGGCAGCTCAGGCAAGCCTCAAAGAGATCGGAATCAACATCAAACTTGACTGCGTATCTTACGAGACACTTCTTGACCGCCGTGATTCCTCTCAGTACGATCTCCTGATCTGGAACGTACTCGTTGCAAACACAGGTGACCCGGAAAACTACCTTCGTGAGAACTGGTACAGCACATCTGCAAACAACACAGCAGGATATGCAAATGAAGATGTAGACAAATGGCTGGATGAGCTGGCAGAAACAATCGATACAGATGCAAGAAAAGAACTGATTGTAAAGATCCAGCAGGCGATCATGGACGATGCAGCTACTGTATTCTTCGGATATGAAAACACATTCCTTATCTCCAAAGCAAGCGTAGAAGGACTTGTAATGTATCCAATGGATTACTACTGGGTAACTGCTGACATGCAGATGGCTGAATAATAAAGGAGACTGTAAGAATGCTGGAAATTAAAGATCTGGCTGTACAGTATGGACATCATGATCCTACGATCGAGCATTTTAACCTTTCCATGAAAAAGGGTGAGATCATCAGTGTTGTAGGTGAGAGCGGAAGCGGTAAGACCACAGTGATCCGTGCCGTTCTGGGGGCTCTCCCCGGAGCGGGACAGGTTACTTCAGGAGACATCCTCTTTCACGGGGAATCTCTTCTGAAAAATTCCAAAAGCGACTGGAGAAAGATCCGTGGCAGCAAGATGTCAATGATCTTCCAGGACTGTGGCGGAACCCTGAACCCGATCCGTAAGATTGGCAGCCAATATGTAGAATATATTTGTACACATGAGGCTATGGCAAAAAAAGATGCCTGGCAGAGAGCAGTCACCATGCTTTCCAAAATGAGACTTCCGGATGCGGAAAACATCATGAACAGTTATCCGTATCAGTTATCCGGAGGTATGCGCCAGCGTGTCGGAATTGCTATGGCGATGACTTTTAACCCGGAACTTCTTCTGGCAGATGAGCCGACAAGTGCTCTGGACGTAACAACACAGGCACAGATCGTCCGTCAGATGATGGAGCTCCGCGATGATTTCGGAACAGGGATCATCATTGTTACACATAATATCGGAGTAGCAGCTTATATGGCAGATCAGCTGATCGTTATGCACCACGGCAAGGTGGTAGACCACGGAACCAGAGAAGAGGTCCTGAATAACCCGACCAGCGATTACACAAAGAAACTGCTTGATGCAGTTCCGGAAATGGAGGGAAAACGATATGTCTGAAAATCATGAGATCGTCATGCAGGCAAAGCATATTGTAAAACAGTTCCCTGCTTCCCGCGGAAGAACCCTGACTGCCTGCAATGATATCAACCTGACCATGTATAAAGGAAAGACTCTCGGGATCGTAGGAGAGAGTGGATGCGGTAAATCTACATTTGTCCGCATGGTGACTTTCCTGGAAAAACCGACCAGCGGTGAGATTCTTTATCACGGCAAAAACATCACAGGGCTTTCAAAGAAAGAAACCTGGGAAAACCGCCAGAACCTTCAGATGGTCTTCCAGGATCCGATGGCATCTTTTAACCCGAAGATGAAGATCGGGGATATTCTGACAGAGCCTCTGATGAACTACAAAAAGATCAAAAGAAACGAAAGAGATGCAAAAGCAAGAGAACTTCTCCGCATGGTAGAACTTCCGGAAGAGTTTGTAGACCGTTATCCGCACAACATGAGTGGTGGACAGCGTCAGAGGATCAGTATCGCAAGAGCACTTTCTCTGGAACCGGAGATCCTGGTCTGTGATGAAGCAACTTCTGCACTGGATGTTTCCGTACAGGAGTCTGTCATCGAGCTTCTGGTACGTCTGCAGAAAGAAAAAAATATCTGCATGATCTTTATCTGCCATGACCTGGCGCTGATCCGTTCTTTCGCGCATCAGATCGCAGTCATGTACCTGGGACATATCGTGGAAACGATTCCGGGCGAAGATGTTTCAGGAAATGCAGAACATCCATATACCAAAGCACTTGTCGGAGCACAGTTCTCTGTTCATATGGATCCAGCCAAAAAGATTGAAAGCATTGAAAGCGAAGCACCAAGTCCGCTCGATGTACCGGTAGGCTGCCCGTTCCAGAACCGCTGTGAACACTGTACGGAACAGTGCAAAAAAGAAATGCCGGAATTAAAAGAAATTGCACCGGGTCATGAAGTTGCCTGCTTTTATGTAGAAAATATCACAAAATAAACAGAAGGAGGCAAGTAGATGAAGAGAAGAATACTCACTCTGATGATGAGTGCGGCACTTATTGCCGGCACTCAGAGCACTGTATGGGCCGATGTGGAAGACTACTCAGACGGAGATGTTCATACGATCGGTGTAGTTGTATATGATCCGGACTCTGCGGAGATGGAAATGTTTGCGGACTATTACCGTGATTACATCCAGGAAGGTTTTCCTGTAAAATTTATTTTTTCAGGAAAAATTGCAGATTCTGAGGAAGAAAAGGCATTTATTGAAGAAGCCAAAGCAGAAGGTGCAGAGGGGATCATTTCTTTTGCCGGATATGCAGATGGGCTTACAAACGTTATCAAAACCTGTGAAGAAGAGGAAATCTACTATGCACTGGGTTCCAATACGGTAAGCGATGAGAACTATGAGGTCATCAAAGATAATCCATGGTACATGGGAAGCGTCGGACCGGATCTTGAGACCGTTTATCAGGCCGGCTGCGACATGACAGAGTTTTTTCTGGATAAAGATGCCAGAAACATCGTGATCATGTCAGGCGGTGCATCTTCTGGAAACAGACTTCATCAGGTAAGAACCTGGGGAATGCTGAACACTCTGGAAGAAAAAGCGGGACTTGTACTTGATGAAGATGCAGAAAAACTTTCTGCAACAGATAAAGTGACCGAACTCACAGACAAGGACGGAAATTTACACGTTACGATCTGCCCGGGATATACCGAGGGTGGAGAGGGACTTGACAATCTGGAGACCGCATTTGCGGAAGGCACCTGTGATACGCTTATGAGTGCGTTCCATGTATCTGCCTATCTGGACAAGATCTCCGATAAGGAAAAAGACCAGGACATCAACATCATGGTCGGCGCGATCGACAGCTTTTCTGAGCAGAATTTTGAAATCTTCAAAGAAAAAGATTCTTTTGGAAATGCACCGATCGACTATGTACGCGGCAAATACGCTTCCATGGCAGGTCCGGCCTTCGCAATGATCTACAACGCGATCACCGGAACTCCGGATGTAGTCCGGGAAAACGGTGAGGCAGTACGCCTGTACCAGAATCTCTGGACTGCGAAGTCTGAGGAAGAATATGTTGAACTGTATGGGTATGCGACGGGGATTTATGAGAATGCGTATAGTTGTGATGACCTTATGCAGGTCATCGGGCAGTTTGATGTGGATGCGGATCCGCAGGGCTTTAAGGAGTTGACGGAAGCGTCTGATGTGGAGAGTGTGAAGGAGAGGATTTTTTCCAATTAAAAAATTGGGTAAAAGGGATGGAGTTTTTTGGCTCCATTCCTTTTTTTATCCCTTAAATTCGTGGGATTTATTTGCTTGGGAGCAGAGAAAACCGCCAGCCTCCTCTGCGGTCTTCTTAGTCTACCAGACAAAATAAAAGAAAAAATAGAAAGAAAATATCAAAAAATGAAACAAACATTTCATTTTTTGCAACGTTTTTATAAAACCATAAAAACCACCCCATTTTTTTGAGTCTTTTGTCAATGGAATTTTCAAATGAAGTCGGCTACAATAAGGACAGTTGAAAGATACGTAAAGAAACAACGAAATCAATATTGTAGAAGAATCAGGAGGAAATAACAATGAAAGTTGGATTTATTGGTCTTGGAATCATGGGAAAACCGATGTGCAAAAACCTCATGAAAGCAGGTTACGAAATGGTTGTAACCACACATAATAAAGAAACCCTCAAAGAAATGGAAGCACTCGGAGCCAAAACTGTAACATGCGGACGTGAAGTTGCAGAAGAAGCAGATGTGATCATCACCATGCTCCCGAACTCTCCACAGGTAAGAGAAGTTGCACTTGGCGAAGGCGGAATCATCGAGGGCGGCAAAGAAGGAAGTGTCCTGATCGACATGAGCTCCATTGATCCTACCGAGAGCAAAGCAATCTCCGCAGAGCTTGCAAAGAAAGGCATCGATATGCTGGACGCACCTGTTTCCGGTGGAGAACCGAAAGCAATCGATGGAACCATTTCTGTAATGGTTGGCGGAAAGAAAGAGACTTTTGATAAATACTATGACCTGATGATGGCTATGGCTGGTTCCGTTGTATACGTAGGACCGATCGGATCAGGAAACGTTGCAAAACTTGCAAACCAGATCATCGTTGCAGTCAACATTGCAGCAGTATCCGAAGCCCTCACCCTGGCAAAGAAAGCCGGAACAGATCCGGAGCTTGTATACCAGGCAATCCGCGGCGGACTTGCAGGATCTACAGTCCTCGATGCAAAAGCACCTATGATGATGGACAGAAACTTCAAACCGGGATTCCGTATTGAACTTCACATCAAAGACCTGAACAACGCCCTCAATGCAGGACATGCCGTAAGCGCACCGCTTCCGCTGACAGGAGAACTTATGGAGATCATGCAGGCACTCAAAGCAGACGGACACGAAAAAGAAGATCATTCCAGCATTGTAAAATTCTACGAAAAAATTGGTAATGTAACAGTTACAAGAGACTAAAATCCGGTATATAATAAGGTAAGACTTTTGCTAACCGTAAAGAAAGCCTCGACAGGTTGCCATGAGCCTGCCGGGGCTTTTTTTGAGTGGAATGGAGGATCTTTTATGTCAAAAATAGCGATTTTACTTCCAAAGGAATATATGCTGGAACAGGCAAGAAATGTAATCCGGGAGGACGAACTGGATATCGACATCCTCAAAGTGATCAAGACTTCCGACTCTGTCTATGAAGCAAGACAGGCCGTAGAGCAGGGCGCGGAGGTGGTTCTTGCCCGAGGCGTGCAGGCAGCTTTTATCCGCCAGTACACAAATATTCCTGTTGCAGAACTGACACTTACAGGCCAGGAAATCGGTCTTATGATCGCCAGCGCCAAGAAAAAAGTCCCGGACAAAAAGTGCCCGCAGATCGCACTGATCGGTTTCAAAAACATGTTCAGCGATACAACTTATGCAGATGAGCTTTTTGATATCCGGCTGAAATTTTATGACATCACAGCCATTGAGCAGGCAGCAGAAAAAGTAGACCTTGCGATACAGGAAGGCGCAGATGTCCTGCTCGGCGGCGATACCGTCAATGCACTGGCGGCACAGAAAGGCATTCCGGCGCAGTTCATCGATTCCACAGAGGAGTCGATCCGTTCCGCTATCGGCGTGGCAAAAAAGATGATCCTGACTGCGGAGGCAGAGAAAAATTTTACCGCACAGTTTGAGACAGTGCTGGATAATTCCTATAACGGGATTCTGGAAATTGATGAAAACAAAGAGATCATGATCGTAAACCGTGCAGGAGAAGAACTTTTTCACAAAAAAGCTTCTCAGCTTGAAGGAACTGCCCTGGGAAAAGTGATCCCGGAACTGGAACAACGGTATATCGATGACGTTCTGAGCGGAAAAAGAGATTCATTTATGACCTCGGTCTATGTGGCTGGTGTTCCGATGATGCTCACGGCAGCGCCGATCCAGTATGAAAACAAGATTCGTGGCGCGATCATTTCACTCTATCGAAATGCTTCTGTCCGAAAAAATGATGCAGATGAGCTGCATTCCTATTACCTGAAGGGCTACGTGGCGTATGCTCATTTTTCTGATATCAGGATCACTGGTAAAGAAATGGAATACTGCGTGGAACTTTCCAAAATGTACGCCCTGTCAAAGAATCCTGTGCTGATCTGTGGAGAAGACGGAACAGATAAGGAAAAACTGGCACAGTGCATCCACAACAACAGTTCCTATAAAGCGGGGCCTTTTGTTGCAGTGAATTGCAGCGGTATGACAGAACAGATGCAGGTGGACAGGCTTTTTGGAAACCCGGATGCAGAAGACGAGAGCATGAAAAAAGGGGCACTTGCGATCGGCGATCATGGAACGATCGTAATCTCTGAAATAGAAAAACTTTCACTTCTGTGCCAGTATCGTCTGTACCGTGCGATACGGTATGATTCCCTGATCCAGAATGACCTGGAGCGAAGCCAGACGCTGGATAACCGTATCATAGCGATAACGGGAGCAGATCTTTACCAGTATGTAGAGCAGGGCAGATTCCGGCAGGATCTTTATTATCTCCTGAACAGCCTTACGGTGGAGATTCCTCCGCTTCGGAAGCGCCCGCAGGATATCCGTGCGATCGTGGAGGACTGCAGGGTAAGATTTACAAAAAGATATGCAAGATTTCCAAAGATCGCAGAGGATGCGATGGAGGCACTTGCCGGATTTGGATGGCAGGGGAATGAAATCCAACTGGAGTCGTTTTGTGAAAGACTTTTTCTGACTTCACCCAAGAAGACGATCACCAGTGACTATGTATATTTTCTCCTGGACACATTGTATCCTGTAAAAGAAAGAATTTCGGAAGATGGCACAACAGTGATCTATCAGCACCCGGAGGCCGCGCGTCTGACGGAACTTCTGGAAAAACACCAGGGAAACCGTTCAGCAGTGGCGAAGGAGCTTGGAATCAGCACAACGACGTTGTGGAGACGAATGAAAAAATATGGCGTGATAAATAAATATGATCTGACGTAAGGAGGAAACGCTATGGCGATCCATATCATGGATGCGGGGGCGGAGCTGTTTCAGAATAATCCGATGTCTGTGATCTGCTCGATCGTGTGTGACCATGAGCAGCAGTGTGCCGGTCACTGTGTACTTGGAAAGAAAGGCAATCCGGTGCATTTTTCCAGTATTGAGAACTATATTTCGGACACTTATCTGGATCGAATGAAACTTCAGATTCCAGAAGAAAAGAAAAAACCGGTGGCAGTGATCGGGGCAGGTCCGGCAGGATTGACGGTGGCGATCATTCTGGCACAGCATGGGTATAAGGTGACGATCTTTGAGCAGCAGGACAAGATCGGCGGTATCACACGTTACGGAATCCCGGAATTCCGTCTGCCGAAATCTATCCTGGATCGTCTGGAAAAGCAGATCCTTGCGATGGGTATCCGCATCCGTCCGCATACTGCGATCGGAACAGTTCTGACGATCGATGATCTTTTCCGCGACGGATATGCAAGCGTGTTTGTTGGAACAGGAGTGTGGAAAGCACGAAACCTGGGGATTCCGGGGGAATGTCTGGCGAATGTGCATTTCGGCATTGACTATCTGGAAAATCCGGCAGCATATGATCTGGGAGAAAAAGTCGCCATTATTGGAATGGGAAATGCGGCAATGGACGTTGCGCGGACAGCTCTTCGAAACGGTGCACTGCAGGTGGAAGCAGATTCCACGATCATCGCCATCAGCCAGGGACCAAGAAACCGCCTGATCCGCACAACAGTAGGACTGGAAGGCTCCGACAAAGGTCTCCTCATCGTAGACGAAAACGAAATGACCACCAGAGAAGGCGTCTTCGCCGCAGGAGATGTCGTACACGGCTCCAAAACCGTCGTCCATGCCGTAGAACAGGCAAAGAAAGCGGCCGTGGCGATGATCGCGTATATGGAAAAAGAAAGTTGACTTTTACCAGGGAAAGACATATAATAAATAGTAGCTAAGGAATGTGGTGAAATTCCAAGAGGCAAAACGAAAACCCCCAGAGTTGCCGCTCTGGGGGTTTTCTTGCTCGTTACGGTGAGCTATTCCGTTTAGGCTGTTGCTACCTATTGTCTACCGCTCAGCCATTTGCATATGTAATAGCTAATTACATTTGCTAACACGGTGACAAGAAGTGTGGTGAAAAAATCATCCAAGAGATACACCTCCTTTCTGCTGGAGGAGCGGCAGCAACATTATTATAACACAAAATCAGAACAAAATGTACAATCTGTAAAATTTAACTCCAGAATTCTTCAGCCAGGGATATGAAATCTCTGGCTGCTTTGCTGAGATAACGTTTTTTGTGGTGACATGCCATGATGTTCCAGGAGGGCTTGCCAGGGAGAGTGAAGAATCGGATCTTGTCCTCGTGTCCACGGGCATAAAAAGCAGGAATGATGCCACAGCACATTTCAGCCCCGACCATAGTGGTGATGGTTGCATTGCTGGAGGTCTCAAAGAGTACATGAGGCTTGAAACTGGCAGATTCGAAGATGTGGTCGGTCAGGTCGCGAAGCGTGGATTCTTTGTACGTGAGGACAAAAGGTTCCTCGCGTAGCGCGTAAAGGTTCAGTTCGGAAATCTCACCCTCGCGAACAGGAACAGCATTTGTCCATCCTTCCTCCGGTGGTGTGGCGATCGGATGGCGGATCGGAACGGCAGCAAAAATATCCTCGGAAGCTAAAGGAATATAACTCAGAGCAGGTTTCTGCTGTTCCGGAACAAGTGTCACGAATCCCAGATCCAACTCACCGGATATCAGGAGTTCCTGCTGTTTCTGGACACTGAGTTCCCGTGGAGTGACCTGGATATTAGGATGCAGGCGGTGAAATTTCGGATACACATTAGAAAACATGGCGATCCCACGCCCAGGCGTAAAGCCAACACTGAGCTCCCCCTGCTGGATCTTCGCGAGATCATGGATCCTGTGATAAGTATCCTTCTTAAGCAACAGCATTTCCCGTGCAGCCTTCAGATAAATCTCCCCAGCTTCCGTAGGATGCCAGTCCGTCCGCGAACGATGAAAAAGCTGCACACCGAGTTCCTTCTCAAGTTTAAGAAGCTGCTGGTTAAGCGCAGACTGCGTGATATAAAGCTTTTCCGCTGCACGGGTGATGTTGTTTTCTTCCGCGATTGCTACAATATATTGTATTTGACGTAAATCCATTGTGGGTACCTCCTTACCTCCATTCTACCCCAATTCCCTCCACATTCCAATATGTAAATTAGAAAAATTAAGAGAACTATAATTACAATGAATTTTACTTATACAACCTCCTGCGTTATAATAACCTCAACAAAGCAAAGGAGGAATCCAAAATGTCACTGCTAGTAAAAATAAACCAGTCTGACAACGTAGCCATCGCTGTTCAGCCACTGAGCGCAGGATCAGAAGTGGAAGGCATCCACATCAACCAGGACATCCCGCAGGCACACAAAGTCGCACTGGCTGACATTCCAAAAGGAAGCCCGGTCATCCGCTACGGCGTGATCCTCGGATACGCCATGAACCCGATCAAACGCGGCGATTGGATCAACGAATTCATGCTCGAACTCCCAACCCCGCCATCCGTAGATGACATGGAGTTCGGCAAAAACATCGTCACAGACCTGCCTGAACCGCCGGTAACTACCTTCGAAGGATATGCAAATCCAGACGGCGGCTACGCAGGAACCAGAAACATCCTCGGGATCAGCACCACCGTACAGTGCGTAACAGGAGTACTGAATGTCGCAGTAAAGAAAATGAAAGAAGAACTTCTTCCAAAATATCCAAACGTAGACGACATCGTCCCGATCAACCACGCATACGGCTGCGGCGTTGCCATCAACGCACCTGAGGCAAAAGTTCCGATCCGTGCACTCAGAAATCTCGCCAAACATCCAAACTTCGGCGGACAGCTCATGGTAGTCGGACTTGGCTGTGAGAAATTCACTGTACAGATGCTCCTCGATGAAGCCGACATTACACCTGAAAATGTCATCATCCTCCAGGAACAGAAAGGTTTCGATGCCATGGTTGATGCCCTCATGAAAATGGCAGACAAAAAACTCGCGATCCTCAACGAAAGAAAACGAGAAACACTTCCATTATCCAAACTCTGCATCGGCATGCAGTGCGGTGGAAGCGATGCATTCTCCGGCGTGACTGCAAACCCATCCGCAGGATATGCGGCAGACATGCTGGTAAAAGGCGGCGCAACCGTTATGTTCTCCGAAGTAACAGAAGTACGTGACGGAGTACATTACCTTGCAGAACGCTGCGTCAGCGCAGAAGTAAGAGACAAACTTGCAGCAGAAATGCGCTGGTACGATCATTACCTTGCAGAAGGAAACGTAGACAGAAGCGCTAACCCGACCCCGGGAAACAAAAAAGGCGGACTCTGCAACATCGTAGAAAAAGCCATGGGCTCCATTGCAAAATCAGGAAGCTCACCGATCGTGGAAGTACTTTCCCCGGCAGAAAAACCAACCAAACACGGTCTTATCTATGCAGCGACACCGGCAAGCGATATCGTCTGCGGTCCATGCCAGCTTGCATCAGGAATCACTCTGCAGGTATTTATGACAGGCCGCGGAACTCCATATGGACTCGCAGCAGCTCCGGTCATCAAAGTCTGTTCAAGAAATGAAATGAAAGCCATGTGGCAGGATCTGATCGATGTCAACGCCGGTCCGATCGCAACAGGCGAAGCAACGATCCAGGAAATCGGAACCCAGCTGTTCAACAAGATCATCGCAGTTGCAAGCGGCAAGGATCAGTCCTTCGCAGAGAAATACAAACTCCACAACGACCTCTGCATCTTCAACCCGGCACCGATCACCTGATATCCAGGTTTCAAAATTTCAACTGCATCTCATGCCTGCATGTGTATGCAGTTGAAATTGTAAATATCAAGCGACCCGCTTTTTTTTTTACCCTAAATCGTCAAAAAACATGCATTTTACGCAATGCATGAAATAAAATGCGATTAAAATGAAACATATCATTTCAAAACCTGCAACATTAACGAAACCATAAAAATCACAAGAACCTTCTTGGGTATTCTGCGAATTGAACAAAAAGCCAGAATGTATATAATAAAATACATACAAAACAAACAAAGAAAAACATTGAGGCCGCAATGATTTCGAATATTCTAGGAGGAAGAAAAATGATACCTGTTGTAGAAAAAATGGAAGTTTTCCCGGTAGCCGGACATGACTGTATGGAATTAAACCTTTCCGGCGCACATGCACCTTACTTTACAAGAAACATCGTGATCCTGACAGATTCCAACGGAGTAGAAGGTGTTGGAGAAGTTCCGGGAGGAGAGAAGATCACAAATGCACTTGAGCAGGTAAAAGACCTGGTGATCGGAACAAGCATTGCAGATTACAAACAGACGCTCAACAAGGTTCGTAAATGGCTGGATGAAAATATCAAAGATGACGTGCGTGGCTTACAGACATTCGACCTTCGTACCGGAGTACATGTAGTAACAGCGATCGAAGCACCTCTGCTTGACCTTCTCGGAAAATTCCTTGATGTGCCGGCAGCAGCTCTGATGGGTGATGGAATCCAGAGAGAAAGAGTACAGTTCTTAAGCTACCTCTTCTACATTGGAGACCGCAAAAAAACAGATCTTCCGTACGAAGAAGAACCAGATGCAGAATGCGACTGGTACCGTCTCCGTCACGAAGAAGCCCTTACACCAGAAGCAATCGTAGCACTTGCAAAAGCGACCCATGAAAAATACGGCTTCGTAGATTTCAAGCTTAAAGGCGGCGTACTTGCACCGAAGGAAGAACTCAAAGCAGTTCAGGCGATCAAAAAAGCATTCCCGGATGCAAGAGTTGATCTCGATCCGAACGGCTGCTGGAGCCTCAAAGAAGCACTGGAGATTGCTCCACAGCTCAAAGAATGTCTTGCTTACTGTGAAGACCCATGCGGCGCAGAAAACGGATTCTCCGGACGTGAAGTTATGGCAGAGTTCAGACAGCTCTCCGGAATGCCGACAGCAACCAACATGATCAACACAGACTGGCGCCAGATGCATCACTGCCTGTCCCTGCAGAGCGTAGATATTCCGCTTGCAGACCCGCATTTCTGGACTATGAACGGTTCCGTTCGAGTAGGTCAGATGTGCAACGATTTCGGCATGATGTGGGGATGTCATTCCAATAATCACTTCGATGTCAGCCTTGCAATGGTCGTACAGTGTGCAGCAGCAATCCCAGGAAAGATGAACGGAATCGACACACACTGGATCTGGCAGGAAGGACGCGAGCGTCTCACAAAACAGCCGATGAAAATCGTTGACGGATGCATTGATCTTCCGAAAAAAGGTGGACTTGGAATCGAAGTTGACCGCGAACAGGTTTTCAAAGCACACAAACTTTACATGGACAACTGTCTGGGAGCACGTGACGATGCAAAAGGCATGCAGTATCTGATCCCGGGATGGAAATTCGATAACAAGCGTCCGTGTCTCGTAAGATAAGATTTTATCAGCAAAATAGGTTACCTTAAAAACTTTAGTGAATGAATATATGGAAAGAGTATGAGGAAAAAACATGTCTGAATCAACAAGAATGTTATTAGGACTGGCATTAGGAATCATCGTAATGATCGTCCTGGTAATGAAAACAAAAGTACATTCCTTCATGGCCCTTCTGATCGCAGCCATGATCACAGGAATCATCGGCGGAATGCCGATCTCAGATATTACCCTCGCTGACGGCACAACTCAGACTGGTCTGATCACAGCCATTCAGGAAGGATTTGGAAGCACATTAAAGAGCACCGGTATCATCATCGGTCTTGGCGTTATGATGGGCGGTATCCTGGAGAAATCCGGAGCTGCCGAAAAAATGGCATACAGCTTTATCAAACTGATCGGTCAGAAAAACGAAGAATGGGCACTGGCGATCACAGGATGGTTCATTTCCATTCCGGTATTTGCAGACTCCGCGATCGTAATTTTTGCACCTCTTTGCAAGGCAATGTCCAAAGTAACCGGTAAATCTGTAGTTGGACTTGCACTTTCACTGGCAGTTGGTCTTCAGCTGACACACTGTCTGGTACCTCCGACACCTGGTCCGCTGACTGCAGCCGGAATGTTCAATGTCGATGTAGGCCAGATGATCATCGGTGGTGCACTGATCTCCATTCCGATGCTGATCGTAGTAGTTTTTTACACAAAATGGATCGGAAAGAAAATCTATCAGGTTCCGAACGATGAAGGTGGATTTGACAGAAAAGAATTCAAACAGGAATACATCAAATCCATGGATGAACTCAATGCAATGATGGATGCAAAACCACTCCCGGGCTTCTGGGTATCTGTAGCACCGATCTTTGTTCCGATCATCCTGATCCTTCTCAAAACTGTACTTGGTTTTGTTGGTATCAGCAACAGCGTAGTTGATTTCCTTGGTTCTCCGATCGTAGCACTTGGAATCGGTACACTTCTTGCAATCTACGGACTTGTTCCGAAGGAAGATAACAAAGCTGTTCTCAAGATGATGGATGACGCTATCAAAGATACCGGTATCATCATGCTGATCACAGGTGCCGGCGGATCTCTTGGAAACGTAGTAAAAGTAAGTGGTATTGGTACAGCTCTTGGTGAAATGGTTACATCCTGGGCACTCCCGGCAGTACTGATCCCGTTCATCATCGCAGCTTTGATGCGTATCGCACTTGGATCTGCAACAGTTGCGATCACAACAGCAGCTTCCCTGACAGCACCACTTATGAGTGTTTTAAGCATCAGCCCGCTTCTTATGTCCCTTTCCTGCTGCGTAGGTGCGATTTCATTCTCCTACTTCAATGACAGTGGATTCTGGGTATTCAACGGAATGTTCGGACTGACAGAACTGAAAGACCAGGTTCGATGCAAGACGGCCGTATCGATGATTATGTCGGGCGTTGGTGTACTGGAACTGCTTATCGCACAGTTCTTTATCTAAAATCAATGAACAAAAATTAAAACATATAACAAGATCATTCAATCCAAAAAATATAGCAACAACGAGGAGGAAAAAACAATGGGATTTGTACCAAGAGGAATTATTCCACCAATCATCACACCACTTACAGATGACGGAGAAGTAAACTATCCAGTACTGCGTCAGATGGTCAATCATCTGATCGACAACGGCGTGCATGGTCTGTTTCCACTGGGAACGACCGGAGAGTTTTACGCATTCGATGACGATACCTATCGCAAGATCCTTGAAACAGTCAAAGATGAGACAAGAGGTCGTGTTCCGGTTTACGGCGGTGCAAACCATATCACAACAAGAGGCGTTATCCGTCTGGTAAAGATCTGCGAAGAAGTTGGCGTGGATGCAGTTTCCGTACTGACACCAATGTTTGTATCCCAGACACAGGACGAACTGTACGCTTACTATAAGGAAATCGCAGAAAGCACTTCGCTTCCGATCATCCTTTACAACAACAAACCAAAAACAAACGTAACCATTACACCGGCAACTGTTGCTAAACTTGCTGAGATCGACAACATCGTTGCAGTCAAAGACAGCACCGGTGATATGACAAATGCAGCAGAGTACATCCGTCTGACAAGAGATAACGACAATTTCCACGTACTGATGGGAAGAGATACTCTGATCCATGCAGCTCTCTGCTATGGAGCAACAGGCGCGATCGCATCCTGTGCAAACGTAGCTCCACGTATCGCAGCTGATATCTACGACAAATTTATGGAAGGTGATCTCAAGGGATCTTTGGATGCACAGTTTGAACTGGCACCGCTCCGTATCGCATGCGGTATGGGTACTTTCCCGGCTGTTATTAAGGAAGGGCTTGTACAGCAGGGCATCCCGGTTGGCAAGTGCCTGGCACCGATCGGCGAGCTGACACCAGAAGAGAAGGAGAAACTTCATCAGGTTCTGGTTGACATGAAGCTTGTTTGATGATATAAAATCTCCAGATAAATAAAAAGGCAGGAATGTAAAATGCGGGTTTTCTACGAAGAAATGAAAGAAAAATTACAGAGCATTCTTGTGAAAAATGGTTTCGATGAGAAACGTGCAGAGGAATCGGCGAAGAATTTCGCCGATTCTTCTTTAGATGGAGTGTATTCTCATGGCTACCAGCGTTTTCCAAGAGTGATCGCTTATATTCAGAAAGGCTACATTGACGTAAATGCAGTGCCGGAAAAAATCACCGGCTTTGGTGCCGTGGAACGATGGGACGGCCATCTGGGAATGGGAAATCTCAATGCAAAAATGGCAATGCAGCGTGCGGTAGAACTGGCGGCACAGCTTGGGATCGGTATGGTGGCGATGTCCAATACCAATCACTGGATGCGCGGCGGTGCCTACGGATGGCAGGCAGCGGAAGCAGGATGTATCGGAATCTGCTGGACAAATACCTGTCCAAACATGCCGGCATGGGGAGCCATTGATGGAAGGATCGGAAATAATCCATTTGTTCTGGCTGTTCCGGATCAGAATGGAGAGCATGTTGTTGTTGATACTGCGATGGCACAGTATTCTTACGGCAAGCTTTCTGTATGCAGGCAGAATGGAGAAAAACTTCCTTATCCGGGTGGTTACGATGAGGAAGGCAGCCTGACCTGCGACCCGGCAGCCATCGAAAAAACAAGAAGAGTCGTCCCGATCGGCTACTGGAAAGGTTCTGGCCTCTCGATCGTACTGGATCTGATCGGCGGGATACTCACACTCGGAAGAACTGTGACAAAAGTAGGACAGGAATGCGAATCGGAATACGGCCTGACGCAGGTATTCATCGCGATCCGCCCGGAAGTCCTGAATCAGGATCCAGACAAAGCACAGGAAATCTTAAACGAGACACTGAAAGATATCCAGGCTTCCATTCCGGAAAAAGAAGGACATACCGTCCGATATCCAGGACAGGGAACACTCATCCGACGCAGGGAAAATCTGAAGAACGGAATCCCGGTCAACGAGGAAATATGGAAAAAGATATGTGAATTATAAATAGCACAATAAAACTCCGGTCATGAAGAAATTTGTGACCGGAGTAACTGTTTACAGGTAATATTCCGCAGTTTTTGAGTATAACAAAGACTTTCATGTCACGAATCTGATATTTTCAGCTTGTATTTTGTATATTCAAAATATGATATAGGGTATAGTGTAAGAAAAATCAGGCGAAGAATAGCTGGAACAGGAGATGAGAGATATGAGATATGGATATTTTGATGAAGCAAAAAAGGAATATGTGATCACACGTCCGGATACACCGGCACCGTGGGTAAACTATCTTGGCTCACCAGAGTATGGGGCAATCGTTTCAAATAATGCAGGAGGATACAGTTTTGCAAAATCCGGAGCAAATGGAAGAATCCTGAGATATATTTTCAATCAGTTTGATCAGCCGGGACGGTATATTTACCTTCGCGATAATGAAAGTAAAGATTACTGGTCTGCATCCTGGCAGCCGGTAGGCAAAGATCTGGAGACGTACAAAAGTGAATGTCATCATGGGACAGCATACACAAAAATGATGGCAGATTACAGTGAAATTCACTCAGAAGTAAGATATTATGTGCCGTTGGAGCGGTCTTATGAAGTATGGAGTCTGGCAGTAACAAACTATTCTGAGAAAAAACGTGAACTTACAGTAACAGGATATGCGGAATTTACCAACAACAGTAACTATGAACAGGATCAGGTAAATCTTCAGTATTCTCAGTATATCACACAGACGGTTTTCAGAGGGAACCGTGTACGTCAGATGATCCACGCAAACCTGGATCGTCTGGAAGAAGGTGAAAACATTGATAACAAAAATGTATTCAACAGATTCTTCGGACTGGCAGGAGCTGACGTGAATTCCTGGTGCGGAGACAAAGAAAGCTTTCTCGGAAGATATCACGGATATAACAATCCAGAGGGCGTGATCACGGGAAAACTCAGCAATAAGGGAAATTATAATGAGAATAGCTGTGGAGCACTTTCAACAGTTTTAAGCCTTGCTCCGGGGGAAACAAAAGAAATCACTTTTCTTGTTGGAATGAAAGGTGATGCAGAAGCGGGCGAGATCGTGGAGCATTACAAAAACTGCCAGGATGTATGTAAAAAAGAACTGGAAGAACTGATCGAATACTGGCATGGTCAGCTTTCTCACTTCCAGATCAGAACCCCAAGTCCGGAATTTAATACCATGATCAATACATGGAATGCATACAACTGTTTTATGACTTTTATCTGGTCACGGGCAGCTTCTTTTACCTACTGTGGACTCCGCAATGGATATGGATATCGCGATACAGTTCAGGATATTCAGGGAGTGATTCATCTGGCACCGGAGATGGCGGTGGAAAAAATCCGATTCATGCTTTCCGCACAGGTGGATAACGGCGGTGGACTTCCGCTTGTAAAATTCACACATAACCCGGGACATGAAGATACTCCGGACGATGCTTCCTATGTACAGGAAACAGGACATCCGGCTTATCGTGCAGATGATGCACTGTGGCTTTTCCCTACAGTCTATAAATATGTTTCAGAAACAGGCAATGTGGCATTCATGGATGAAGTGATTCCGTTTGCAAACAAAGGTGAGGCAACCGTATATGAACATCTGAAACGTGCAATTGCATTTTCTGAAAACCATCTTGGAAAACATGGAATGCCGGCAGGTCTTTATGCAGACTGGAATGACTGTCTCAGACTTGGAAAAGATGGAGAGTCAACTTTTGTAGCACTGCAGTATTATTATGCAATGACGATCCTCAGAGAATTTGCAGACTACAAAGAGGATAAAGAATATATTGAATATCTTAACGAAAGTCAGAAGAAACTTGGAAAACTGATCCAGGATCTCTGCTGGAATGAAGACCGCTTTATCCGTGGATTTACAGAAGATGGAGCTGTGATTGGAAAGCGCACAGATCCGGAAGCGAATATGTGGCTGAATCCGCAGAGCTGGGCGGTGATCAGTGGCCTTGCAGACGATGCACAGGCAGATCTTGCACTGGATATGGTTTATAAGAGACTGAATACGGAATATGGAGCAATCCTGATGGATCCTCCATATCATGCTCATGCATTCGAGGGTGCACTGGCTGTGATCTATAATGCAGGAACCAAGGAAAATGCAGGGATTTTCTCACAGTCACAGGGATGGATCATTCTTGCAGAAGCTCTGAGAGGACATGGAGAGAGAGCTTTTGGCTACTTTATGGAAAATGCGCCTGCGGCACAGAATGACAGGGCAGAGATCCGAAGGCTGGAACCATACTGCTATGGACAGTTTACAGAGGGAAAAGCAAGCCCGAATTTCGGACGCTCTCATGTACACTGGCTGACAGGAACAGCATCTACCGTTATGGTAGGGTGTGTAGAAGGTATCCTTGGTATGCGTCCTGACTTTGGCGGACTGCGAATTGCACCATCTGTTCCGAAAGAATGGGATAAATTTGAAATTGATAAAGATTTCCGCGGATGTAAACTTCATATTACAGTCCATAATCCGGGACACGTGGAATCTGGTTTCAAGAAGATGATCGTCAATGGAGAAGAACTGGGAGAAAATTATATTCCTCAGGAAAAGCTTACAGAGATTACAGAAGTAGAACTGTTCATGTCATAAAAAGGAGACAGCATGAAATATATAAAATTTCAGGATAAAAAAGGAACGTTTACCATTCAGAGTCCGGAAAACTACAGTGGTCTGTATTTTCCGCTGGCGGGTGATGGGGGACTGAAATCCAGTATCACTCCGAACCTTGGAGGAGACAGCAAGACAGATCAGAACCATTTTCTTTTGGAACCGGTAAGTATTGAAAATCTTCACAATAATCGCAGTACCAGAAATTTCTGGTGTCGTATAGAAGGTAAGGGATGCTGGTCTGCAACGGGAATTTCAGCAGAGCAGGAATTACAGAAATTTACAGAAGCTCAGGATAAAAGCATTCTGGAAGCCGGTTTTATGTGGCAGAAAGTGACCAGAACTTCTGCAAAATATGGTCTTCAGTCAGAAATCACTTCTTTTGTTGATGTGGACGGAGCAGCAGAGATTGAACTGGTCAGAATAAAAAATATATCTGAAGAAGTGACAAAAATAACTCCGATCGCTGCAATACCACTTTATGGAAGAAGCGCGGACAATATTCGAGATCATCGTCATGTGACATCGCTTCTTCACAGAATCAATACAACAGAATATGGTGTGGAAGTCACACCGGTTCTGTCTTTTGATGAAAGAGGTCATCAGAAGAATCATACCACCTATTTTGTATATGGATATTCAGAAAAAGGCGATGCGCCGGAGGCGTTTTATCCTACTGTGCAGGAGTTTATGGGAGAGGGCGGTACCTATCTGAATCCAGAAGCAGTAAGAGAGAACAAGCCAGGCAGAAAGGCAGGAGGCAGAGCTGAGGGAAAAGAGGCAATGGGAGGCATCCGCTTTGCGGATGTTGAGCTAAAGCCGCAGGAAACAGCAGGTTTTATCATACTGGCAGGACTGACAGAGAAGAAAGAGAGTATTGCCAAAACTGTCGCAAAATACAGGACAGAAGAACAGGTGGAGAACGTTCTTGAAGAGGTGAAATCCTACTGGCAGAAAAAAGTAAATGTATCTTATGAAACCGGTGATGCAGATGCTGATAACTATATGAAATGGATCAGCTTTCAGCCGGTACTGCGAAGAATCTATGGCTGTTCTTTTCTCCCATACCACGACTATGGAAAAGGCGGACGGGGATGGAGAGATCTCTGGCAGGACTGTCTTGCACTCCTGATCATGAATCCGGCTGTAGTGCGTCAGATGATTGTTGCCAACTATGGCGGTGTCCGCATTGACGGAACAAATGCCACGATTATTGGAAATAAACAGGGAGAATTTATCGCGGACAGAAATAATATTGCCCGTGTCTGGATGGATCATGCATTCTGGCCGTTTGGAACGACGAAGCTGTATATCGACCAGACCGGCGATATGGATATTCTGTTTGAAAAAGTTCCATATTTCAAAGATCTTCAGTCAGGAAGAGGAACAACACACGATGAAGAATGGAATACAGCTTACGGAAAACAGCAGAAAGTAGAGAGCGGAGATATTTATTTCGGAACAATTCTGGAGCATATTCTTCTGCAGAATTTAACTGCTTTTTATGATGTAGGTGAGCATAATGAAATGAAACTCCATGGAGCCGACTGGAACGATGCCATGGATATGGCGTGGGACAATGGTGAGAGTGTGGCGTTTACCTGTGCCTATGCAGGAAATATGAATAACATTGCAGACTGCCTGGAAAACCTGGAACGCATAAGCGGAATTAACCGGGTTGAGATTGCCAGTGAAATGGAATGTCTGTTTTCCTGTGGAAGAGATTTATATGAGAATGCAGACAAAAAAAGAAAACTGCTGGGTTCTTACACCAAAAAGTGTGCACACAACATCAGCGGCGACACAGTGATTGTCAGAATTGATGAGATAGTCAGAAATCTGCGTGAAAAAGCAGACTGGATGATGGAAAATATCCGAAAGAATGAATGGATCACAGATGGTGGAGACGGATGGTTCAATGGTTATTATGATGACCACAAGAATCCGGTAGAGTGCTGTGAAAAAGATCGTGTACGCATGATGCTGACCAGCCAGGTATTCGCGATCATGAGCGGAACTGCAACAAAAGAGCAGACTGCCGCGATCAGCAGAAGTGCAGATAAATATCTGTTCGATGAGAAAGCAGGCGGTTATCGACTGAATACAAATTTCAGAGAAGAGAAATTTGATCTCGGCAGAATGTTCGGCTTTGCCTATGGTGAAAAAGAAAACGGAGCTGTTTTCTCTCACATGGCAGTCATGTATGCAAATGCTCTGTACAGTCAGGGATTTGTAAAAGAAGGATATAAAGTGCTCAATACACTTCTTCATGCGGCAATGAACTTTGAAAGCAGCTATATGTATCCAGGACTTCCTGAATATTTTGACAGTGATGGAAGAGGGCTGTATGCATATCTTACCGGTGCAGCAAGCTGGTATATGCTGACCATGATTACAGAAGCTTTTGGAGTAAGAGGAGAGATTGGCAATCTTGTGATCGCACCAGCACTTATGGCAGAACAGTTTGATAAAGAAGGAAATGCATCACTCTATCTGGAATTTGCAGGAAAGAAATTTGAGGTTCACATTTCCAATCCAGACAAAAAGGAGTATGGAGAATATCAGATTGTTCAGGCGTACTGTGACGAAAAAGAAATAGAAAAAAGAGCAGGCGGAAGTGCCTGCATGAAAAAAGAGACGATTGAACAGTTGTCTTTAGATGAGACACATAATATTACTATAGTATTACAGTAAAAACAACCCGACATTATGTAGCAAAATGACATAATGCCGGGTTGTTTTCTGTTTTTCTCAATGCCGGAGAGAGACAGAGGCATGTCTGCTGGTCTACCACATGGATTTGTAGTATTTGTCGCGGTATTTCTTTGGTGTCAGTCCTGTATAGCCTTCAAAAATCTGTATAAAGTGACTCTGTGAGGAAAAGGAAAGATACGCCGCAATATCCACGATAGACTGATCAGAATATCTGAGAAGATGAGTGGCTTTTTCTATTTTCTGTTCACGGATGTAGTCACTGATCGATACACCAAGATTCTGCTTGAATATACGGGAAAGATAATTGCAGGACAGCCCTGTATGTTCAGCCAGATCCTGAATGGTGATTCTTTCTTTTATGTGACTGTAGATATAGTTGATGCATTCAATGACAGGTTTGGACAGAACAGAACTTTTTTTCTGAAGAAGCATTTTTCCGGTAAAATCTTTTGCCATAATATGGTGGAGGTCTGCAACTTCACGGACTGAAGTGCAGGAATCCATTTTTAAGATATAGAAGTCGCTGAGGCGATAGGCCTGCTCCGGTTCCAGTCCTCCGTCAATGCAATAACGGGTCAGCATGGCGGTAGTTACCACAAAATGATATTTGATATTGGTCAGAGGATTTCTTGAAAGGACACCAGTTCCTTCGAGATGAAGAAAGGAATCGTTTTTGCAGTTTGCAGTGACAGTCTCCATGTCTCCGCTTCGGACTGCATTATAAAAAGAGTATTCTACGGAGGGAGAACGGTGCAGGATCTCCATATCATCGTTTTTCATTTCAGTGTGGTACCAGTCTTTTGAAATTGCCATAAACATCACTCCTTAATGTGTTGATTTTTTATATTATGACATGAATCTGACATTTTGTTAAGATTAATAATATATTTTGAATGTCAAAAATGATATAGTATCATCATCAAAGAGAAAACAGTGAAAAATGCTTTGAACAAGGAGGAATTTTTAATGAAAAGAAAATTTGTATCTGTAATCCTGACAGCAGCAGTTGTTGCAGGAACACTCTCAGCAGCAACTGTAGTAAGTGCGGATTCCGGAGAAGGAAAAGTGATCAATATTTATTCCTGGAATGATGAATTTCGTCAGAGATTGGAAGCTGTATATCCGGAAGTAGAATCTACATCAAAGGATGGAACAGTTACAACACTGAAAGATGGAACAGAGATTCACTGGGTCATTAACCCGAATCAGGATGGCGTTTACCAGCAAAAACTGGATGAAGCATTGATGAACCAGGCGGATGCGGCAGACGATGACAAAGTAGATATTTTCCTGTCAGAGACAGACTATGTAAATAAATATACAGACAAAGATGCAGATGTGGCAATTCCGCTTAAAGACCTCGGAATTGATCCTGACAAAGATCTTGCAGATCAGTATGATTTTACAAAAACAACAGCATCTGACACTGATGGAGTACAGAGAGGTTCTACATGGCAGTGCTGCCCGGGAACTCTGGTATATCGTCGTGACATCGCAAAAGATGTATTTGGAACAGATGATCCGGAAGCAGTAGGCGAGAAATTAAAGGACTGGGATACAACAAAAGCAACAGCAGAAGAACTGAAAGCAAAAGGATACTACACATTTGCTTCTTATGCAGATACATTCCGTCTGTATGGAAACAGCATCGAAAATTCATGGGTAGAGCCGGGAAGCACAACGATCAAAGTTGACCAGAAGATCATGGATTGGATAAGTGATTCAAAAGAATGGCTGGATGCAGGATATCTGAACAAAACTGTAAAAGGTCAGTGGAACGATGACTGGAACAAAGCTATGAGCTCTGACTCCAAAGTATTCGCATTCCTGTTCCCGGCATGGGGAATTGACTTTACCCTGAAACCAAACTGGGATGGCGAAGACGGTGCCTGGGCTGTTACAAACCCACCGCAGGAATACAACTGGGGCGGATCTTATATCCATGTAGCAACAGGAACAGACAACACGGAACATGCAAAAGATATTATCCTTGCTCTGACTGGAAACAAAGACAACCTGTTAAAGATTTCCCAGGACTATGCTGACTTTACAAATACAAAATCCGGTATGCAGGAGGCTGCTTCTGACGATGCATTCGCTTCTGATTTCCTCGGTGGACAGAATCCATTTGAATATTTTGCACCGGTTGCAGAAAACATCAAAATTGCCCCGCTTTCCCCTTATGATCAGGGCTGTGTAGAACTGATCCAGAATGCTTTCAGCGATTATTTCCAGGGAAATGTTGAGTTTGACAAAGCAAAATCAAACTTTGAAACAGCAATCATGGAACGTTATCCGGAAATCACAGAAGTACAGTGGCCGGAATAAATGATCAGATCAGCAGGGTACAGAGTGCCCTGCTGTTTATTGGAAAGGAAAGGCATTTATGAAAAAAAGAAAAAAAATATTGATTACGGAAAATGGGGCTTGTTATTTATTCTTCCATTTTTTATCGCGTATCTGATATTTTCTCTTATTCCTTTGATCGATACTGTAAGATACAGCTTTTTCGAATATTATCGTTCGGGTATCAAGGTAGTAGGTCCGAATTTTGTCGGCATGAAAAACTACATCAGTCTTTTGAAATCAGATATGTTCCTGTATGGAAAAAACACATTGATCCTGTGGCTGATCGGTTTTGTTCCGCAGATCGTGGTTGCACTTGTACTTGCCTGCTGGTTTACAGATCTTCGAATGAAGATCCACGGCAAACAGTTCTTTAAAGTAGTTATTTATCTGCCGAACCTGATCATGGCGTCTGCATTTGCCTTATTATTCTTTACGATGTTCTCTACCAATGGTCCGGTCAACTCTATTCTGCTGTCTCTGGGTGTTCTGAAAGCACCGATTGATTTCCTGGGTTCTGTTCTGGGAACAAGAGGACTGATCGGATTTATGAACTTTATGATGTGGTTTGGAAATACAACGATCATGCTGATGGCGGCAGTTATGGGTGTAAGTGTGGAGGTCTATGAGGCTGCTGATCTGGATGGATGCAATGGAATTCAGAGATTTTTCTATATTACACTGCCAATGATCCGTCCGATCCTTGCATACACACTGATCACATCTATCATCGGTGGTCTTCAGATGTTTGATGTTCCTCAGATCCTGACAAACGGACAGGGTAACCCGGACAGAACATCCATGACACTGATCATGTTCCTGAACAGTCATCTGAAGAGCAAGAATTATGGAATGGCAGGTGCATTATCTGTTTACCTGTTCATCATCAGTGGTATCCTCTGCTTCTTTGTTTACAGAATGACCAATGACAACGATCCAGATGGTTCAAAAAAGGCAGCTAAGAAACGTGCAAAAGAAGAAAGGAGAAGAGCAAGATCATGAAAACAAATTCAGGAAAACGTGTGATGAGCATTTTCGCACATATTGTACTCATTCTCTTATCTTTTATGTGTCTGTTTTTCTTTGCGATTCTGCTTATCAATGCAACGCATTCACATGCAGAACTGCAGAAAGGCTTTTCTATCATTCCGGGTAAACATTTTCTGGATAACCTGAGAAGTGTGGCAAATGATGGAAGCTTTCCAATGTTCAGAGGAATCATTAACAGTGTGATCGTGTCCGGATGCTCTGCAGCATTATGTACATACTTTTCTTCCCTGACTGCATATGGCATTTATGCTTATGATTTCAAGGGAAAGAAAGTTGCTTTTACTTTCATCATGGCAATCCTTGTTATGCCGACACAGGTAACTGCAATGGGATTCCTGAGACTGATCACAAAGATGGGAATGTATGATTCACTTCTTCCGCTGATTATTCCGTCCATTGCTTCACCGGCAGTATTTTACTTTATGTACAGTTATTTACAATCTTCTCTTCCGCTGTCACTGGTGGAAGCTGCCAGAATTGACGGATCTGGAGAGTTCCATACATTCAACCGTATTGTACTTCCAATCATGAAACCGGCGATCGCAGTTCAGGCAATCTTTACCTTTGTTGGATCATGGAACAACTACTTCGTACCGGCATTGGTTATCCAGTCCAAGAACAAGATGACGGTTCCGATCCTGATTGCAACATTACGAGGTGCTGATTACATGAACTTTGATATGGGTAAGATTTACATGATGATCACTGTTGCTATCGTACCGATCATTATTGTTTATCTGCTTCTGTCAAAATATATCATCGCAGGTGTTACGCTGGGTGGCGTAAAAGAGTAAAAAATAAAAGTTATCATCAATCAGAAGAACGCGGCAGGATATTCTTGCATAAAGGATAAAGAATGCTGTCGTTCTTTTGTTGTATAAAATAAATTCAAACGTTAGCAGGAGGATTATATATGAAAGATGTATGGGGACACAGTGGAAGTATGGATCAGAGTCTGTCTGAACTTGAAATCAGACACCGGACTCTGGCAAGAGAAGCGGCGGTGGAAGGTATTGTACTTCTGAAAAACGAAGGAGTACTTCCTCTTTCCACAGCTTCAGCTATTGCACTGCTTGGAAGTGGGGCAGAAAAGACTATTAAAGGCGGAATTGGTTCCGGTGATGTAAATAACAGAGAAAATATTTCCATTTATCAGGGAATGAAAGAAGCAGGTGTGACTATTACCAGCGAGGACTGGCTGGAGGATTATGAAGAACGTTATAAAAACGCACGAAATGTCTGGAAAGAAAAAATCCTTGAGGATGCAAAGCACGTAGATAATCCATTTGATGCATACGCAAGCAACCCTTTTATTCTTCCGGAAGGACGGGCTGTTGAAGCAAAGGATATAGCAGATGCAAAAGCAGCTGTGTATGTGCTCAGTCGTATTTCCGGAGAGGGTAAAGACCGCCGCAGGGTAAAAGGAGACTATTATCTGAGTGAAAGAGAAGCAGCAGATCTTTTTTTCCTGAATGAAAAAAAGATTCCGGTCATCCTGCTTCTGAATGCGGGTGGTCCGATCGAACTGACTGACATTCTGGAAAATACAGAGAACATAAAGGCAATCCTTAATATTTCCCAGCCGGGGCAGGAGAGTGGATATGCGGTTGCAGACATCCTGCTGGGAAACTGTGTACCAAGTGCGAAACTGACGACAACCTGGGCGAGAAGATATGAAGACTGCCCTTTTGCAGAGGATTACAGTTATCTGAATGGAAATCTGGATACCGAAGAGTACAAAGAAGGGATTTTTGTCGGATACCGTTATTTTGACAGCTTTGGCAAAAAGCCACTGTTTCCGTTTGGATTCGGACTGTCCTATACAGAGTTTAAAATAGAATTCAAAGGGATTGAGACTTCGGAGAAAGAACTTACAGTTGAAATGAAAGTTACTAATATCGGAGATACTTATGCAGGAAAAGAAGTTGTGCAGATTTATGCATCTCTTCCTCAGACAGAGGTAAAGAAAGAATATCGCCGTCTCGTTGGGTATGCAAAAACAAAGCTTTTGCAGCCGGGAGAAGCTGAAACATTGAAGATCACAGTTGGACAGAAAGAACTGGCATATTTTTCTGAGGAAAAACATCAGTGGATCGTAGAAAAAGGAACCTATGGTATCTGGACCGGAAACAGTTCTGTATCTCTCGAATACAGCAGCACTGTGAAAGTAGAGCAAAGTGTATCGTTGGAGGATACCTGTGTTCTGGAAAACACAGCAGAGATAGAAGAAGAACTGTGGAAAACGTACGAATGCAGAAAAACAACGGCAGATAACAGCCATTGTATTGTTTTTACACCGCATCCAGAAGAGAAAAAAATATACAGATCAGCTTATGCCACGGAACAGATGGCAGAAGATCTGCTTCCTCTTCTCTACGGAAATATTGCAGAAACAACAAGTACTCTGGGGGCAGCAGGAATCCGCGTTCCAGGAACCGCAGGTGAGACAACAGAAGGACTTCTTGACAAGTATGGTATTCCATCGCTGATCATGGCAGACGGGCCGGCAGGTATCCGATTGCAGCAGCACTATGAAGTGGACAGGGCAACAGATACCGTTTATGGAATTGGTGTACTGGGGGCACTGGAGAATGGCTTCCTGGTAGACAGAGAAGAGCATGAGGGTGCTGACCAGTATTATCAGTACTGCACTGCATTCCCGGTAGGAACTGTAATGGCTCAGACATGGAACAGAGATCTGATGCAGAGATTTGGAGAAGCGGTTGCACTTGAGATGGAAGCATTTCACGTCAATCTGTGGCTGGCACCGGGTCTGAATATCCACAGAAATCCTCTTTGTGGACGAAATTTTGAGTATTATTCAGAAGATCCGTTCCTCTCAGGAACGCTGGCAGCATCTGTAACAAAAGGTGTGCAGTGCCGTAAGGGATGCGGTGTTACAATTAAGCATTTTGCATGTAATAATCAGGAAGACAACCGCATGGGGGTGGATGTAAAGATTTCAGAGAGGACACTCAGAGAAATTTATCTTCGTGGATTTGAAATTGCAGTGAAAGAGGGTCAGCCGGCAGCAATCATGTCTTCTTACAATCTTGTCAATGGAGTGCATGCGGCGAACAGCAAAGATCTGTGTACCAGAATTGCCC
>UMLO01035244.1_pt1 | contig 30374 bp, 25 predicted proteins | sample 1966551 | NCBI WGS metagenome assembly UMLO01 (sample SAMEA4836201, study PRJEB28245) | human gut metagenome | biome: gut microbiome; material: fecal sample | place: Denmark | collected 2008
CTCGGGTGATTACGTTTCGTTTTCGTACAGTCTGCATATAAAATCAATATATTCGTTTAGCCGTGGAATGTATCTGATAAATAATAATGTTTTAGTGGTAGAATTTTCAAATAAGATATTTATCTTCGCTACTCAAATCTAAAAGCAGAGAAACATTTAAAATGAAGAGAAGAACATTTCTTAAATCATCGCTATTAATGACTTCCGGGTTAGGTATAAATGCTTATGCTAAGGAAGAAGCCGGAGAGGAAAGTGTGCAGGTTAAGAAGCCACATGTCATTCTGATCATGACTGACCAGCACCGGGGAGATGCTCTTGGCTGTATGGGAAATACAGCTGTCATATCTCCTAACCTCGATCGTTTGGCGAAAGAGGGGACTTTGTTTGTAAATGGATATTCTGCTTCACCAAGCAGTACGCCTGCTCGTGCCGGACTTTTGACTGGTATGTCGCCTTGGCATCATGGTATGCTGGGATATGGTCAAGTCGCGGAAAAGTATACGTACGAAATGCCGCAAATGCTGCGTAATCTCGGTTATTATACATTTGGTATCGGGAAAATGCACTGGTTCCCGCAAAAGGCTCTTCATGGTTTCCATGCTACATTGATTGATGAGAGCGGGCGTGTTGAATCGAAAGATTTTATTAGTGATTATCGGGAATGGTTCCAACTTCATGCGCCAGGTGAAAATCCAGATTTGACGGGTATTGGTTGGAATGACCATGGGGCCGGTCTCTATAAATTGCCGGAGAAGTTGCATCCTACAGCATGGACCGGCCAGACCGCTTGCGAGCTGATTCGGAATTATAATTGTGATAAACCTCTTTTCCTGAAAGTCTCGTTTGCACGTCCCCATAGCCCTTATGATCCTCCCAAACGTTATCTGGATATGTATAAGGATGTCGATATACCCAAGCCGTCTGTCGGTGATTGGTGTGGCAAATATGCTGAGCGTCTGGATCCGGGAAAAGCGGCTCCGGATGCTCCATTCGGTAATTTCGGGGATGAGTATGCAGTCAGATCCCGCAGACATTATTATGCAAATATTACTTTTATAGACGATCAGATTGGAGAGGTTATTGCGGCATTGAAAGAAAAAGGAATGTATGACAATGCAGTAATTTGTTTTACGGCTGACCATGGAGATATGTTGGGTGATCATTATCATTGGCGAAAAACATATCCTTATGAAGGTTCGACCCATATCCCATATATCGTGAAGTGGCCTGCCGGAATGTCCAAAACTGTTCCATCGGGAGCAAAGATCGAACAGCCGGTCGAACTTCGTGATTTTTTGCCTACCTTTATCGAGTTGGCTGGCGGAGCCGTTCCTCCTGATATGGATGGCAAATCTTTGTTGAAGCTGGTTCGGGGCCGGGAAAACGAATGGCGTAAATATCTGGATCTGGAGCATGCCACTTGCTATAGTCCGGATAATTATTGGTGCGCATTGACTGATGGTAAGATTAAATATGTCTGGAATTTCCATACCGGAAAAGAGGAATTGTTCGATCTTCAGAAAGATCCGAAAGAATTGATGGAATGTTCAGGCAAACCGGCTTATGCAGCCAGGCTTAAGGAAATGCGCCAGGCTATGGTCGATCATCTGGCGGAGCGCGGTGAAACTTTCGTGAAAAACGGAAAACTGGTCGCCCGGGAGACAACAATGCTTTATAGTCCTAATTATCCACAAAAAAAATGATTCGTATAAATTCTTTAAACTGTGTATGCTATGATAAGAAAATGGGAACTCCTGCTTGTTGGAGTGAGTTGTATAATGGGTACAGCTATGGCACAAAATAATCCTATTTTGTTGTTTCCGAAAGGTGCGCCAGGTGAAACAACTAAGTTGATAGAAAAGGCTGATACTGATGGAGGAAAGACTGGTGGCGAGACGGTTCTTCGTATAACGAATGTAAGTGAACCGACAATTACCGTCTATCCGGCCCCCGACGAAGTGGCAACAGGTGCTGCTGTTGTGGTTTGCCCGGGTGGTGGCTATAATATCCTGGCTTATGACTTGGAAGGCGATGAAGTATGTGAATGGTTGAATAATTTGGGTGTTACTGCTGTTTTGCTGAAATATCGAGTTCCCCGCCGCGAAGGCCGTGCGAAACATGAAGCTCCTTTGCAGGACGTGCAGCGTGCGATCGGATATGTTCGGGCCCATGCGGAAGAAATGAGTTTGGACCCGCAACGGATCGGAGTAATGGGATTCTCTGCCGGTGCACATCTTTCGGTGATGGCGAGCAACAATTTCGATAAACGTACTTATCCGGCCGTGGATGCAGCAGACAAAGTAAGTTGTCGTCCGGATTTCTGTCTGTTGGTCTACCCGGCTTATCTGGATGGTGAAAATTTTCAGTTGGTTCCAGAGGTGAAAGTTTCTTCTGCCACACCTCCTACTATGATGATTCAGGCCGAAGACGATAAATCCTATATCAACAGTAGCCTTTTCTACTATTATGCATTGAAAGAAGCAGGTGTGCCTGCATGGATGCATTTATATAGTAAGGGTGGTCATGGCTATGGCTTGAGAGATACGGGGGCAGCTGTAAATGAATGGCCTGACAGGGCTGAAGATTGGTTCCGTGAGATTGGTGTGATAGAATAAAAAAACTAAAATAGAGTACAAAGATCCTCGGTTTTTTCTATCTTTGTACTCACAAATCATGGGGATGACCGGTTTTGACAGCGGGTAGAAGTGGTTTGTAAGCATGTAGTGCGTGGTCGGCTTGCACTTAAATCTCAGACGGCGAACAATTAACTGGCGAAAACAATTACGCTCTCGCTGCTTAATCGAAGTACAGTAGATTCAAGCTTAATCCCTGCAAAAGTTGCGGGGACGTGACATCACCCGGATGCTGTGGCTCCGAAGCGTTCCGATCTGGTGGTGCAGCAATATCGGAGATAGTTTGAAGTAAGCCTCGGGCTTCAAGCGAAACTTTAGAGGATAAGGTTCAAGTGGGTGGCTTCGGTCTTGCTTGTACCCGACAATCGAAGGCGAAGATAAACATGTAGAAAGCAGATTAGTTCCTCGTTTGGACGAGAGTTCGAATCTCTCCATCTCCACAATAAAGCTGGTAATCGATTGATTGCCAGCTTTATTTGTTTAGTGTCATTTGTTTTTACATCCGGTTTTTATTTTGTTACGACTCTGTTACTCAGAAAGTTATGTCCAATTCGAAAGTCTTTTTTGCAAGTAGATCATATCCACTAATTGTTTATCATCTTCATATATAGGATGATCATAATTGTCGGTAAAGAAATTCTTGATACGATGGGAATATTTGAATCCGTTCTGTTCGTAGAAAAGGACGGTCAGTGGACTTTCACCTGTGCCGACAAGCAGAGTGTCGTATTTCCCCGCATAATGTTCAGAAATAAACTTGATTAATTTTTCCCATATCCCAGTTTCTGATATTGCGGATCGGTTGCGATATTTTTGAGTTCGACTGTTTTGTCACCTTCATTCGTGACAACGCAAATAGTTCTTAGGATATTCTGGTCGTACAAAGCAAACATTTCTCCCCGTTCGAGATAAAGGTTTATCATCGATTCCTGTTCATCGGCCAACAACAGGAGATCGAGGAAACGTTTTTTATGGCGGAGGATTTGCCGGATTTCGAGGATGCCGTCCGAGACCTGCAGGTTATCAGCCAATTCGTCTTTTAGCTTTTCTGATTCATCGGGACTAATTGCAGATCGATCTATTTTCTGTTGCATGGATTCCTAATAACAAAGAATTTCTATTTATGAAAAAATTCTTGAAGCAGATGCTGGATAGCTGCTACCGGATGATACAATATCATTCTGGGGCCGGCGAAACGCATCACTTCCTGCATCTTCTTGCGCATATCCGGTTTGTAGCAATGAACGGGGCATAACCGGCATGTAGTTTTTTTCTCTCCGAAAGGACAACACGACAGCCGTGCATGGGCATATTGTAAAAGCTTATTGCAATCCGGGCATAAATCCGTATGCCCTTCTTTCTGACGGCAATAGAGACGGACCATCTGTTCGACGATCTCTTGTTCTTGTCGGATACGGGTTGATGGCATATTCACTTTGTTCTTTTCTACAAATTTAGGTATAATCAACTTTATCTTCCAAGTTTAAACACCCAATATGTGCGGATTCGTTATTTCTACCATATATTTGTTGGGTGGAACAGTTTTTTAATGTAGTTTATAGGAAGAAAGAATATATGAAATATGCAGAATTGTTGAACCTGTTGACGGTAGATTGTAAGGATGATGGAAAACAGTTCCGGAAAAAAGACCGGATACATGAGATAAAAGCCTTGTTGGAAAATTCGGACTATGAACTGTTGGGCGAGGGAAGTCTTTCCTTGCAGTATGGAAGGCCGCTGGGAGGAGAAAATACATACCGGACGCTTGTTTCATCCCATGTCGATTGTGTATATAAAAATTGTTTTGTCGAAGACGAAGACGGACTTTATTGGAAAGGCACATTCGATAACAGCGCGACCAATGCCGCCGTGATCGATCTGATGTTGCAGGGTGAACTGGATGAATCCGTCCTGGTCGCTTTTACAGGAGATGAAGAGAATGGTTCGGCAGGAGCCATTGAGATCTTGCAAATGTTAGCTCGGATGGAATGCGAGGTAGGCAAGGTTCTCGTGCTTGATGTTACGAATGAAGGTTGGGAAGATGAAGCAGCTTTCTCTATCGAGAACGATCGTGGTTTTGATATAATAACCGGCTATCACATTGTCGGATTGCTTCAGGCAAGCGGTGCTTCGTGCGTGTTTGTACACGAAGCGGAACCCGACGAGACTTGGGAATACAATAAAGGCACCAGTCCGGATATACCGGGAATCCCGTGCTTCAGTCTTTGCTTGCCAGTCTGTGGAAATATGCATGGGGAGGACGGAGTCTTGTTACGTAAGTCGTCCGTCGCTCCCTATGAAGATATTCTAAAGAACCTGGCAAATGCCGGTTTCTAATTCTTACTGATAAGATAAAGAACAGTATTCAAATACGGCAGGTGCCTTTTCATCTCCTTCATGATAAAGTCCCGGGCGTGCCACCCGATCCCAGCGAATAAGGGAACGTATGGCTTCTTCTGATAGCCCGTGGTTAACCGGAGTCCATTGTTTGCCGTCTTTACTCCAGGCGAATCGATAAGGAAGTCCTTCTTTCACCTGCATGCGCAGATGCAATGCCATGCTGGGCAATGGCAGATCGGCCAGTTGTTGCTCCTTTCCTTCACGGACAAATTTTATCTGCAACCGGTCGCCGACGCAACCGTAAGCGAGATAGTAGCTGTCGTCTCCATAAAGCGTGATCCCTTTCCAGCTACCATTTTGGTTGGTGATGCCGGCATCCAATGTATAGCCCGAAGATGCCGGACGAAGGCAAAGCGCCTCTCCGGTCTTGCATTCCGGCTTGGGAGAGCCGCTCAGCCACAATCTGCCCGCTTCGACTTTAACCTGGACATTCGAGTACGGATAATTCCAGCTCCATTCCGGACGCAGGTCCGAATCGGTAAAATTGTCGAAGAAACCCGTTACCGGCTCTTGCACGCAATCGGCAAAAGGCATCGGTTGTGTCAGACGGGCATATTCGCCGGTGACGAAATAAGGCCAATTGTCCTCTCCGAAACGCAACTCCTGGAGATGGGGCTGACGGCCTAAAAAGAAATTGCTACCTTCCGAATAGGCGTGACATAGATAAAACATACGTCCGTCGGGCACCGTTGTCAACGTACCGTGGCCGATAGATTGTATCTCATCGCTTCCGTGCAGGATCGGATTACCCTCATACTTTTCATAAGGTCCTTCGAGCTTCTTCGAGCGGGCGACGGCGACGGCATAATCGCTATTGGGACCACAACAACCATTGATAGCATAGATCAGATAGTAGTAGCCGTTCTTTTTGAACCAGTGCTGCCCTTCCATTCCTACCCGTTCGTCATCGCGGAGCAGGCTGAACGGCTTACCGGTCAGCTTTAACCCATCTGGAGTCAGTTTACTGGCGAGGAGTTCGATCGGGCGGTTGTCCAGCCCGTAGGCTTTCCAGCTGATGTATAAATCACCCTTGTCTTCGAGGATAAAGGCATCGATTGCTTCCGTCCCGAATTCGACTACCGGTCCGTGATCTTTGAATTTGCCTGTCGGAGAGTCGGATGTGGCTACTCCGATGTAGGAAGTATTGTTTGACTTCTTCCGCGCAGTATAGTATACATAAACCTTGCCATTATGATAATACCATTCCGGAGCCCAGAACGACGATTTGGTCCATTCCGGCTGCTGCTCGAATACATGTCCGGTTTGTTTCCAGTTGACCAAATCTTTGGATGTGAATACCGGATAGTAGGGAGCCCATTCGGAGGAAGTTCCCGTTACATAATAAGTATCATCGATCCGCAGGATGGACGGGTCGGCGACATCCCCGTGAATAACGGGATTGGTGAAATAGGTCTGTTTCTGGGCCATACTTGCGCTGGAATACAGAAGAGAGCCTAATAAGGCGATGATGAGTCTGTTCATGGTTTGTTAAAACTCTAATTATTAATTGGTCTAAAAAAAAAGATGGTTACAAATCTACTGGATAAAACGGAGCTGTCCAAAAAAATCCTTTACTTTTGCCGGATAAAACGTTTTGATTCGGAAAAAAGCATGGACAAACTTCACTATTTTGCAGATTCGATCTCTCTACTCTCTCTGCCGGAAAAGTTTACTTATCCGTTCCATTATACTCCGCATCCCCTTTGCGTGGCGGCGGCGGCAGAGGTCGGACGCTATTTGGAGACAAAAGGGGAATGGCAGGCAGAATTACAGAAAGGGAAGATGTTCGGTGTCCTGATCGTCCGTACAGGCAGGGGAAAGGTCGGTTATCTGGCTGCCTTTTCCGGTATCCTGGCAGGGAAGAACCAGCACGCTTATTTTGTACCTCCGGTCTATGACGTGCAAGATCCGGATGGTTTTTTCAGGATCGAAGAAGAACGGATATCGGAAATCAACAATCGGATCGAGGAATTGCAGTCAGATGTACGATATAAAGATTGCAAACAACGGTTGGCAGACGAGATGGTCCTTGCCGGACAGGTTTTGGACGAGATACGGGAACGTATGAAAGCGGCAAAGGAAAAACGTGACCGCCTGCGTTCGGCCGTTACACAGGTCGACCCTGAGCAACTGATCCGCGAAAGCCAGTTTCAGAAAGCGGAACTGAAACGGCAGAAACAATATTGGAAAGATCATCTTGCCTCCCTGCAAGCGGAAATAGAAGTGTACGAGACAGAAATCGAACGCCTCAAAGAGGAACGCAAGACCCGTTCGGCCACTCTCCAACAATGGCTTTTCAAACAATTCCGCATGCTGAATGCCCGCGGGGAGGAACGGGATTTGTGCGACCTGTTTACAGATACCGTCCAAAAGACGCCCCCGGCAGGTGCGGGTGAATGCGCGGCTCCCAAGCTCCTGCAATATGCCTACAGGAACGGCTGGCAACCTCTTGCTATGGCTGAATTCTGGTGGGGAGATTCTCCGAAAAACGAGATACGCCGTCATGGATATTATTATCCGGCCTGCAAAGGAAAATGCGGACCGATCCTGAAGCACATGCTGCAAGGCCTGCACGTCGAGGAAAACCCGTTGGAGGCGGATGTGCACCGGGATACGGAGTTGGAAATCGTGTATGAAGACGAATGGTTGTCGGTGGTGAACAAACCGGCCGGCATGTTGTCGGTTCCCGGAAAGTCGGATGTCGATTCCGTCTACGGGCGGGTGCGACGGATGTATCCTGAAGCAACCGGACCGATGATCGTGCACCGCCTTGACATGGCAACCTCCGGCTTGATACTTATCGCCAAGACGAAAAAAGTGCACCAGAACTTGCAGGCACAGTTCAAGAACCGGACGGTGTGCAAACGATATGTCGCCTGGTTGGATGGCATAGTGAAGGAAAAAGAAGGCCGTATCGAACTTCCTCTCCGTCCGGATCCGGAAGACCGGCCGCGGCAGGTCGTCGATGCGGTCCATGGGAAACCGGCCGTGACTGACTATACTGTGTTACACTATCATTTGGGGCGTACATTTATTTCTTTCATACCGAAAACCGGACGCACACATCAATTGCGTGTCCATTCGGCCCATCTGCTGGGCTTGAATGCTCCGATAGTAGGGGATGAATTGTATGGCAAGAAAGCAAACCGTTTGTATCTGCATGCCGAATACTTAGGCTTTGTGCATCCTGTTTCCGGGGGGTATGTGGAAATAGAGAAGGAATCCGGCTTTGATGAACTTTTATAGTGGGTACCACGTTTTTTTTCATTCCGTTGACACAGCCATAGTCATTCGATATAGATCATTTTCTTCGTCATCCCTCCGTCGATCGTTACGTTCTCACCGTTCATGAAATCATTTTCCTCCTGGCAGATGAACAGACACATGCGGGCGATGTCTTCCGGTTTGCCTACCCGTCCCGACGGATGTTGGGCGTGGTCTTCCGGGCGAAGCTGTTCGTAGTCGCCCGTACATATCCAACCCGGCGAGATCGAATTGACCGTGATATGCCATTCGGTGAGCGAGAGCGCAAGAGCGTGTGTCAGCGAATAGATGCCGCCCTTGGATGCCGCATAACCTTCGCTTCCGGGCTCGCTCATCAGGTAGCGGGTGGAGCAGATATTGACGATCCGGCCGAACAAATTGGGCGACTCTTGCGACTGACGGTGGAGGGCCAACTTGCGGGAAGTGATGAACACCGGACGCAGGTTCACGGATAATATCCGGTCGAAATCTTCCACACTGGTCTCTGTGATCGGAGCAAAACAACTGATACCGGCATTGTTGATCACAATATCGATATCGCCCCATTCCTTGAAAATCTGCTGCATACAGTTTTCAAGTGCTTCCCGGTCGCTTACGTCAACATGAAAAAAGGAGGTTCCGGTCTGCAACGCTGTCTCTTTTCCAGCTGCCTCGTTCCGGTCACAGAATGCCACGCGGTGTCCAGCGGAACGGAAAGCCTTTACGATTGCTTTGCCTATGCCTTCCGCTCCTCCTGTCACAAAGACTCTCCTCGTTTTGCGGATAGCAACCGCTTTCCTGCCACTGCCCGCTGCCCGCCCGGAAGACTTGCGGGATTTATATTCTTCGTATTTATTTTCCAGATAGTTGTCTGCCATGATCTTGTCGCTTTTTAATAAGAAGACAAAAGTAATCATAATTGAAAGTATCTGCAACGGTTGCCGGCAAACGAAAATTCAATGTTACCACAAGCAATTCGACAGCAAAAAACATCGTATCTTTCACATTTTCCGTATATTCGCACAATATTTTAGGGCCAGTTTATATTTATGGAGATAACGAATACATGTACAACACTTGAAGTATGAATACTTTCAAATCCATAGACGAACTTTTACGTGTTCTTGAAAGAGAGAAGATTCTTCTGAAGCAGATGTTCCAAAAAAGACCGTCTACCTCTTTGAAATACGATTATGCACTTGAGCTTACGGAGTATAAAGAAGAAAGAATCAAATATCTCGTTGACCACGGAGTAATAAGAGATAGTGGGAATTTCCTTGAAATGGAGGATGTGTATCTTAAGTTCTTCGAGGAAATATTGCAGGTTAATGAAAACATAAATGTTTCGTTTGTGGATGATTACCTGGGACGGTTGAATGAAAATATAGATTATTATCTCAAAGAAGATAATGAACAGCGGAAGTATAATTATCATAAGGAAGTGAGGCGATGCCTGAAGAATATTGCCATGATCACCGTGCGTAATGTGATAGATTTGAAGCGCAATATAGACAATACATACAAGAATGAACCAAGCTATCGCATCAAACTCTCAAAGCTGAAGAATCTTGATGAAAAGCGCAAGAACATAGCTCTTCTTATCAACAGAAGCGAGGATATAATAGAAAATCGGCAACCCGTGTTTTTCAGAGTAGCTATGGACACGCAAATGCGTATTGTGGTGAATGATGTTAAACTTCAGTTGAATGATTCGTATCATAATCTGATTGAGATAGAAAAGCAGATTATCCATTATTTAAATCTGATAGCCTATCAGAACCGTATATTCGAAAAAGTACGACGCCTGAAATATCTTCGTGATCAGTTTCTCCTTGAGGAGAAAAGTGACATTCGCCAGGTTCTTAATATGAAGAACCCTGTATGGATGGAGCCTCAAACCAACTACCGGATCAAGTTGTCTGTGGATAATTTGCGAACCTCTGCAACTGCATTGGAGCTAATAAGGAAAGTTATATCTAAAAGAAAGAATCTGGCTAAAGGCCCCAAAAATATGGCAGAGGCCATCCCGCAGGAATATCTGGAAACCGGCGGTGAAGTTTTGGATTCAATAAACTTGCAGGAGGTTTATAATGCTTTTTCAGCCTCAAGCAGCCATTTGTTTAAATTTGTTATGAATTACAATTATCATAAGGATTTGAGTACTGATAGCAGGATTTTATATTTCTGTCAGATAGCATCTCAGTATGCTGATGAATTGAATTTTACAGATATCTATGAGACAAGCTATGGGGTAGAATATCCTTTGATATATTCCAGATAACCATATAATCAGAATACGCATGAAATATACAGAAGAAATATTCAATATATTGAGTAAAGGTGGATTTATATCAGCCAATAGCGTCTCTTCAGCAATAAAACGTTATTATGATGCCATAGAAGAAGACTTGGCCGAGTATTATGAATATTATAAAGGTATCGGCTTTTATCTTGAAGGCGGTGATGGGTATTACATGTTTACCCGCCAGGAGGCAAAAGTGGATCTTGAACGTAAACTTGAGGCCGTGTTGAAATGGATCGACTATCTGAGTTTCCTGAAAACGTATGATGCGACGTTCGGCCCGGGATTCAAATTCCGTCCGGCAGACATAGAAGTTCAGATCAGTTGCCAGATAGAACTGAAAGATAAGGCTTCTAAGCTTTTCCAGGATAAGAAGAAATACAATGAGATAGTAGAAAAACTTGTTTCGGAACTTGAAAAGTCGGGAATGATAGAACTTGAAAATGAACATGACAATACGTATAAAGTACTAACGGCGTTTCACTATATGGAAGAATTGGTAGACTGCATAACAATATCGGAGGAAATGAACGATGAGATATCTCAATAAGGTAATATTTCTAAACAGTGCACATGTGCCGTATGCCGAAGTGAAAGTGGATGGTAATGTACATTTCATCGGCACACAGGGAGTAGGAAAGAGTACGCTTCTGCGAGCTGTCCTGTTTTTTTACAATGCGGACAAGCTCAGGCTGGGAATTCCGAAAGAAAAGAAGAATTTTGATTCTTTCTATCTTCCGTTTGCCAATTCCTATATAGTCTACGAAGTGATGCGCGAAAATGGAGCCTATACCGTTGTGGTGACCAAGTCGATGGGTAGGGCTGCCTTCCGCTTTATAGATGCGCCATATCGTAAAGAATGGTTTGTTGACGACAAAAATGAGGTGTCGGCTGATTGGAGTGAAATTCGCACAAGGGTATCAGAATCCGGCGGCAGTGCATCATCGCTGATTACCGGCTACGATATGTTTCGTGATATCATATTCGGTAACAACCGGAAGCCGGAGTTGCTGCAGTTCCGTAAGTATGCCATTGTAGAGAGTCCGAGATATCAGAATATACCGCGTACGATTCAGAATGTATTTCTGAATTCCAAGCTCGATGCCGATTTTATCAAGGATACCATCATACAGTCAATGGATGATAATGAGTTTGTAATAGACTTGAGCTATTATCGGAGCCAGATAGATACCTTTGAACAGGAATATTCAGATGTGATGCTTTGGATGAAACAAGATAAGAGCGGAGTGGTTCCGGTAAAGAAACAGGCCGACATAGTGATAGGGAAATACAGAACGTTGTTGTTTTCGAAAAAGCAGATTGAAGAAGGAAGGGCAGAGCTTAATTATTCGGAAAAGATGGCTCGCCGGAAGCTTCCTGAACTTGAGGAACAGATTGTGGAGTTGAAAAGAGAGGCTGAACGTTATACTCGTTTGCTGGGAGAAGAGAAAGACAAGTTTGATAATGAGCGTGACAAGCTGATAAAGCAAAGTGGCATCATAGATTCAGACTTGAAGAAGATTAGGGATAAGCGTAAATATTATGCATCGGAACGTATTGATGAGGTCATATCGAGAGTAAACCGAGAACCAGTGCTGAAGTATGAACAGGAATCGCTATTTAAGGTGTATAACGAACTGACAAACACATACAGCGATGTAATTAGTAAATACTCTTTAATGGAGCAGAGACTGGATGCCGGTTTTGCTAAATTCGAGAATGATACTAATACAAAAATTCTAAATCTGAAAGGAGAGCTTAATGGTAGGATTTCCGATTTAATGAAAAAAAGCAATGAACAGTCAGATGAAATACGTTCTGTTTATGAAGAGAAACTTAAAAACTTGTCAGACAGTAAGGACTTTTTACTGGAAGAAATTTCAGACTTGAAACAGCAAAAGACAAGAGTAGAATGTTCGGTTCATTTTAAGGATGAAATAAATGGCTGTGAAGAACGATTAAGAAATTTATCTTCCGAAGAAAAGGATACGGCAATGAAAGTGGACTGCATGAAACTGGAATGTGACCGTCTGAGACAAAAATCGGATGATGAAACCTCTATATTGGAAAGGAAGTTCGATAGAGAAATAGATGAAATATTGCGTCATAGAAAACAGTTGGATGCTGAAATTGAATCGTTAAGTTTCCTGATAAACAATAGTAAAGGCTCTTTCTGCGAATGGCTTGACAATAACAAACCTGGATGGCAGGATAGTATCGGTAAAATAGCCGACGAGAAATTGATTCTATACAATCAGAATCTTTCCCCGGAACTTGTGGCTGATGGTGGAAATTCCATCTTTGGAGTGAAAATTAAACTGGCAGAGGTGGAACGCGATTTGCGTTCACCGGAACAGCTTAAAGCTGAATTAGAAACTAAATCGTCGGAAAGAGAGGCCAATACAAGAAAAATCAATCTTTTGAAAGAAGAAAAGACCAAGCAGGCCGAAACAATCAAAAATAAGCATAGAAAGCAAATTTCTGCGTTGTCGGGTGAGATGCGCCTTCTTGAAGTTCAGTTGCAGCAATATCCGCTTCAGGTGAAGAGTCTCACTGCTGATTTGGTTTCGTGGAAGCGAAAAGAGGAAGAATGGAAGAAAAGCCGGATTGAAGAAATAGAAACAGCCATCGGTGGCAAGGAAAAGGAAAGGCAAAAATGCAGTGATGGCGAAGATCTTCTTAAACAGGAAAGAGAAAAGCGTATCGCTCAGATTCTTGAAGAACAAAAGAAAGCAGAAAAGAAAGAACGTAGTTCTGTTGAAGCTGAAATACAAGTTATAGAAAAGGAACTTGCTGACCACCGTGTGGAAGTGGAAGTTAAGAAGAAGGAAATACTTAAATTGCAGAACAAAGAATTGGACGGCAAAGGAGCGGATGCATCGGCTATCAATGCGTATAAATCCAAGCTTGATGCTATTAAGGCAGAATTGGACTATATCTCCCAAAAACAATCTTTAGTGTGGAATTACGAAAAAGATAAGAGAGAACTGTTCGACAGGGAACAGGATTTGCGTGAAGACAAGAAGAACAACGACTTGCATCTCAAAGATATTGGAGAAAAATATACATTGCGGAAAAAGAAGCTCACTGACCAGTATGATTCTGTCAAAAACAATATTAGTGGAAAATCGGGTGAATATGATTCAATCAAAAATGACCTTTCTGTTCTTGAGAATTTCCGCAAAGATGAAGGTTTTTGTCCTCCGGAATCATATATTTCCCGTGAGCTTGTTACAAAGAAATCATGTGGGGTTATAGTGGATGGACTGAAAAGTCTGATTGTTTCTCTCGGCAAGGATACGGAAAGCTTCAAGAAAGCGGTAAATCAATTCAACGGTAATTTCACTGCCAGAAATACATTCAGTTTTCCGCAAAACCTATTGAATGATTCCGATTATATGGATTTTGCATCCAATCTATGCGAGTTTGTGGAGAACAATAAAATTGCGGAATACCAAAACCGAATAAGCGAAAGATATGTGAATATCATACGGCGCATATCAAAAGAGACAGGCGAACTCACTCAAAGCGAAAGTTTGATTCATAAGACTATAAAAGATATTAATGAGGATTTCATCAAACGGAATTTTGCTGGAGTAATACGCAGCATAGAGCTACGGCCTCTGCAGAGCAACGATAAACTGATGCAACTCCTGATAGAGATGAAAAACTTTAATGATGAGAATAGTTTCAATATGGGTGAAATGGACTTGTTCTCGCAGGATTCTCGTGAAAATGTAAATCTAAGGGCTGTAAAATATCTTAACGCCTTCAGCAAGCTGCTGAAAGATGAGCCTACTCGGAAAAGCCTGGTAGTTTCTGATACTTTTAATCTGCAATTCCGTGTTATGGAAAACGATAATGACACCGGTTGGGTAGAAAAAATTGCAAATGTGGGTTCCGATGGAACGGATATATTGGTTAAAGCTATGGTAAATATCATGCTAATCAATGTGTTCAAAGAGAAAGCCTCAAGGAAGTTCGGCGATTTCAAGATACATTGCATGATGGATGAAATAGGCAAACTGCATCCGAATAACGTGAAAGGCATACTCGATTTCGCCAATTGCCGTAACATTCTGCTAATAAACAGTTCGCCTACTACGTATAATATAGAGGATTACAAATACACTTATTTGTTGAGCAAAGATACGAAGAGCAATACCCGGATTGTGCCACTGCTTACCCGTAAATAAAAGGATTGGTTTGATGAGGAATATGGATAGGAAAAGATTTACAATATCAGTGGCGAAAAAACTTTTGCTCATGCTTGAAGGAGGTACCGTTCCTTCAAGTTCATTGCCACGTTGGATAATCGAAGAGCTGCGAGAAGAAGGTCTCATCACTGGAATAACCCGTGGAAGCCATATCTCTTACCGTATGCTGGATGCTGAAGTATGTAGCAGATATATTGCACGCAACTACACTTCCGGCACTTCTCTTGAAAGGTGGATTGATCTGTTGTCTGACGGGAATAAAGATTTGGAGCGCAGTGTGTTAGCTCAGGAAACGGGCGATTCAAAAACAGTGAAGTTGAGAACATTCAGAGGTTTCCTTGTGAATAGTTATGAACCGATAGTATCAAGAATAGGGAAAACGGAGTTTCTTATATCACCTTCAGAAGGAATTGCTATCTTTGTGCAGAATCCGGAAGAATTTCATATATCTTCTGATATTATAGTCGTAGGAGTGGAAAATGGTGAGAATTTTCGTCATATCAGACGCCAAAAACACTTGTTTGGCGACAGTAAAATACTGTTTGTATCCCGCTATCCCCAGTCAACAGATTTGAGGAAATGGCTGATGAAAATTCCCAATGAATATATCCATTTCGGAGATTTCGACCTGGCCGGTATTAGCGTATATCAGTCTGAGTTTTACAAATATTTGGGTGAAAGATCACGTTTTTTTATCCCTGAGGATCTAAATGAAAGATTGAGAACCGGTAATGAACGATTGTATAACATCCAATATCAGAAATATAGGAATATGAAGATTATTGATTCACGCCTGAAAAGTCTGGTCGAAACAATCCACCGTTACGGGAGAGTTTATGAGCAGGAAGGATATATTGCAGTAAGATAGTTGCGTGTGACACATCAAATTTTAAACAAAACGGAATCAACGAAGAAACCAGCCTCCAATTCATACTGGAAAAGCATCGACTGCCAAAAAGTTTCAGCAAATATTTTTCTTGAAACAAAAGTTTCAAACAGTTCCCGCCTTTGAAACTAAAGTTTCACCTAATGGAAACTTTAGTTCCCTCGGATGAAACTTTAGTTTCGAGCCATGGAACCAAAACGACCGCTGAAACAAAAGTGTCTGCGGTCGAAACAAAGCATTGCGGTAAGGATGTGCAAAGGTAGTGCGACTGTACTTCTCGCAACATGGCACGGAGTACATCGTGAAAGGGGAGTGTCCCGTCATTGCGTCGTCTTAAAAGTGTCCTGTCCGGCAAATCGAATGCCGAAGTGGAATATCATAAATATATTGTTTATCATTGCTTATTATTGATTAAAATATCAGATATTTGTAAACTGATTTTCTGTTTCACCCGCCGGCATAATCGACCGCACGAACTGGCGTGTGATTATGCCGGTTATGAAACCGGGACAAATTATATCCCCATGGAAAAAATGCTATACAATGAACAGAACGAACTCGCTGATAAAATATATGATAAGCCTGTGCTTTGCGGTATGTACCATAGGAGTTCTTTCTGCGAACCCCGTTGTTTCCACAGGCGATAAAGCTTACGCCCGAGCTCTTTACGAGCGCATCATGCACCTGAACCCCGACAGTCTGCTGCGTACCCATGCCGATCCGGCCGTTTACCAACGCACTATTGACGCCGCCAAAGGTAGCGACAGCATTTATTCACGGGACGACAAGCGGTGGTTTTACATCGATCGCGACGAATTTCACCGCGTGATAGCCGCCGGGCCGTCCTACGACACCTACGAGTACATCTCCACCACCTATAACGGCTACTTTTACCACCTGTCGCGTGAAAAGCTATTACACGAAGCCGAACTTGCGGAACAAGCAGCCGGCAAGTACCCCGGTGACGCACTGCGCAACGAAGCCGGCCATCTACGGGTATGGTATAACAACCTGGGCAGGGATTCCACGATTTGGATAGCCGAGCAGCAGGCCGCCATAAAGGCTTTCGAGCGCAAAGGTGCCACCTGGTGGGCGCTCAGGATAAAGGGACACCTCTTCCAGCTTACTGCCGGATTTGGAACTGAATATTCCGTAGCGTTCAGCACAGCCGAACAACTTATCGAAGACATGGACGGCCTTGACAGACGGCAGTATCCCTTTATCGGCACTTTGTACGGTGATATAGGGCTGCTTTATTATAAATTCCGCGATTATGAAGCCGCTGTACCTCTGCTTGAAAAAGCGACGCGGGAAACACCGGGGCTCTATTTCGATGACTTCAACCTCAAAGCCCGCAACACTCTTGCCATCTACTACCGTGAAATGGGCGACCGCGAACGTTCAGACGACTATTTCATCTCCATCCTCCAAAGCCCGGACACCATCTACGCCCGCGCTGTGTACGATGCCGTGGCGCTGGCCAATCTGGGGCATAACCTCACCCGATCCGGATTGTACCGCGAAGCCATCGAGTTGTACGAAATTTCGCTGCCCGTTATGATCCGCGATAACGACTATTCCTTCGCTTCGGGTATTGCCGTAGGAATGGCCGAATGCTACATGGAGCAGGGCGACTGGGAAGGGGCAAAACAGTGGGCGGATACTGCCACTGCCTATATCCGTGAACATATCCATTTTATGAATCCCCACCGCGCCCGCCAGATATACCCCATACTTGCCAAATACCACCAACAGAAAGGCGACGCTGCCACGGCGGGAAAATACATAGACTCCCTTTCAATGGCTCATGCCAACTACAAGGATGAGTTCGACGCCATGCTGCTCATGCGTACCCGGCAGGAATTGCTTGCCGAGAAGAATCATTCACAGCAGGAAAAGCTGCACCTGCAACAAACAGGAATCACAGGATTGATTATATTTGCAATCATCCTCCTGTTTAGCTCTATCCTTATCTATTATCTTTATCAGAAGAAAAAGGCGGCTTACCACGAACTGGTGGAGAAAAACAAACAGTGGGCCGATAGTGACGATCTGGAACAAAGGACCGTTTCCCACTTACATACGCAGTCTGCACCGGAAGAGAATACCTGCAATGAAAATAACGGCATCGACAAGCAAGAACCCACGGAGAAAGATATTGAACTAACCGCCCGTATTCATGAAATGATGGTGGAGAAACAGATATACCGTGACAGTTCTCTCTCGCTGGACACCCTTGCACAAATGCTGAAGGTAACCCGAGAAACCGTTTCACGTGCCATCAACCGTACCACAGGCAAGAACTTCACCCACTTCCTGAACGAATACCGCATCAAGGAAGCGGTGCGCATCCTTTCAAACGCAAGCAACCGCATAATTAATTTCGATGACCTTTATGAACAGCTCGGATTCAACAGCCGCACCACTTTTCACCGGGCGTTCAAAAAGATTACCGGGCTTCCACCCGCTGAGTTCAAAAACAAGAACTGAACGTTGGCAATTTTTACCCATCCCTGCGTACGATTCTAACCCGTAACATCCGGGAACAGCAGTCAAAAGTTGTTTCCGGATGCTTTGTGTTATGCGTTTTTCGAAAAAAATGTAGAAAATATTTTGCTTATTTTCAATGTGTTATCTATTATGTTTTGGCAAAACGTATTATGATAAGGCATTTTGATTTCCGCTTCCTACTTTTATCCCGGAATAATAACTAAAAAGAAAGGAATGAATAAAACATCTGGTTGGTCAGCCCCGAGGTACGCAGGTATCTGCTCAACAACAAACGCTTCTTCAGTCTTATTTGGACCATCGGCAGTAATAATATATAGTACGATAAAAAGAAATGAACATGACTGTAACTAAATTAATGATAGCAGCCGGGACAATAATATACCTGACAGCCTGCGATGCGAAAGACCCCATCCACGAAACCGACCACCCGGACAAGGCGAAGATCACCGTAACGGCGGACTGGAGCGCTATAGGGCAGGGCATTGCCAAGCCGTCCGGCTACACGGTAGCTTTCGGCGACAAGACCTTTACGGCTATGGCGGACAAACATACGCTTCCCGACTTGATTGAGCCTGGCGATTATACTCTATATTTCTACAATGAGGCGGATAATATTACCATAAAGGGCATCACGTCAACGGCCGATTATGCGACAGGTATGCCGGGGTGGTTCTTTTCCGGACGGCTGGACGCTGTGATAGAGAAAGACAGGCACTATGAGTTTACCATTTCGATGAAGCAGCAGGTGCGGCAGCTAACACTGGTAATAGAACCCACGGGCGGCACGGCGAACAGGATAGAGTACATCACCGCCTCGCTGTCGGGTGTTGCCGGAAGCCTTGATATGGCCACCGATACGCACGGCACATCCTCGGATGTGGCGCTGGCTTTCGCTAAGGATACGGACGGTAAATGGACGGCCACTGTTCCCCTGTTAGGTATAACCGGGGCGGAGCAGAAGTTGAGTGGTACGATAATGTTTACGGATGGTACTCCGGACGATATGATTTTGGACAGCGATTTAACGGCCGCATTAGCCACTTTCAACGACAATAAGAATGAACCTCTTACGCTTGGCGGACAGGTGGAAGAAACACCGTCTCCGGCAGGGTTTACGGCCACTATAAACGCCTGGAATAAAATAACCGGCGGTAGCGTGATTGCCAACTGAGGTAATTAATTAAGAACGATAATTAAAACAGAGATATGAACAAGAGAAAACTTTTACTGTTACTGGCATTCCCCTTGTTTCTGCTCGCGGGATGTGGTCATGACGAGATAGAGGGCGGCAGTCCGGACATCCCTGTCGGACAGAGTGGCGATATAAAATTCGAGATAGGCTTTGTCCAGCCGGATGGAGCTGCTTATGCAACGGAGGACAACGATGCGCCCCGCACCCGCGTAGCTACGGACAATCAGTTTCGCAGCACTTGGGAGGATGGCGACGAGATAGGTATTTTCGCCGTAACACACGGGCAGTCGCTTGCCGCCTCGGACAACTTTATACATAACGTAAAGTTGACGTACAGTAGCGCGGACGGCTCGTGGAGCGGAGCGGTTTACTGGCCGGCGGCAAGCAGCGGAATTACCACGCTCGACTTCTATGCTTACTATCCTTACGACGATAACGGCGGCACTCCTGCGACGCTCAACCCGATAGCGATAACTTTCACCGTAAAGACTGACCAGAACGACAAGACCATCGTTAGAAGTGCGGAGAAAAGCAATTACAATCTTTCCGACTTGCTGACGGCCAAGGCCGATAACACCGGTAACGGTTATGGCAAAGGCGAAACCGTTAGTCTGCAATTCTCTCATGCGCTGGCAATGGTTCAGGTAAGCATTGATGATGTCAAGTATAAAGCATTGGACACGAACGAAGATATTACCGTGGAACTCCGTAATGTACATACCGCCGCTGGGCTAAACCTTTTTTCGGGAGCGGTTACTGCGTTAGGAGACGCGGGCGGAGTAACGATGCGGCGGATAGAACAGCCGAGCGATGCCGACTACAAAAGTTCATTTACTTTCCGCGCCCTTATTCCGGCGCAGGTGGTAGCAAGAGACGCGAGGATATTCCTCGTTTCCAATGGTGACCTGCGCCTTAACGGCTCGCCCTTGACCGCACAGCTCGATATGACTGCTGGAACCGTCGAAACTTTTACACAGCAAACTCCTTATACCGCGCTGCCGTTTATTCCTGCCGGTTCTTTCATTATGGGAAGCCCCGGGAACGAGCCGAACCGTGGCACTAATGAAACCCAACATGAGGTAACGCTGACCAAAGATTTTTGCATGACAAAATATGCGATCACCAACTCTCAATACGTGGAGTTTTTGAATGCTAAAGGAATTCAGGGCGAAATGTTGAAACATCCTAATGTTCCCGGTGCAGGCGGTAATATGATTGGCGGTGAATATAACGGTGAGCACTTGGTTTATGAAGGCAATACTAATCAATGGGGCGTAAAGTGGGATACGGATAAATGGATACCCCAGCCGGGTTATGAGCATCATCCTGTTGTATGGGTAACATGGTACGGAGCAAAAGCTTACGCGGAATGGGTAGGAGGTTCATTACCAACGGAAGCGCAATGGGAATATGCCTGTCGTGGCGATAAAGGAACTTTGCCTTTCGGCATAGGTGACGGTTATAAATTGGACAATACCCTTGCCAACTTTGATTGGAAATACTCGTGGAGCTGGGATGGCAGTAGCCCGACAGCCGATATTACGGATACCGGCACTTATCCCGGTATGACGCAATCCGTGGGCTGTTATTCACCAAACAGCTATGGTCTTTACGATATGCACGGCAATGTATTGGAATGGTGTTTTGATAACAGCGACTGGGTTCCAGCCGATTATGGCGATACCTCTGTTACTGATCCTACCGGCCCAACGGCGGGCGACAACCGCGTGCTGCGCGGCGGCTATTATGGCAGCAGCGCCCTGTATTGCCGTTCCGCGTATCGGCGCAGCAACTTACCCGATCGCGCTAATTACGACTTCGGGTTTCGCGTGGTGTTTGTCCCATAGTTCACATCGTTGCCTTGAGCTAAAAGAAAACCGAGCCTGCCTGATAAGCGAGGGAGGGACGACCGAAGCAAGGGGCAGGTGAGTCGAAAGCATAATACCGGCGTAGCCGGTCGATTTTAAAATTGAAAAAAGGAAACTGATTTTTAACACTATATATATTAAGGTGTATGCAAATACGGATATTCAACATACCGCTGACCGATACGGGCGAAGCCCTCTCGGAAATGAACCGTTTTATGACCGGCCGCAAGGTTCTGGAAGTGGAGCAACGCTTTTTCCAAAACGAAAAGGGTGGCGGATGGAGTTTCTGCGTGCGTTATCTGCCCGATGTTACCCAGAGTGGTTCAACGGGCAGCAGGGCTAAAGTAGACTATAAGCAGGTACTAACTGAAAGCCAGTTTGCCGTTTTCTCACGCTTGCGTGAAATCCGCAAAGCACTTGCGAACGAGGACGGCGTACCGGCTTACGCCGTGTTTACCGACGAAGAACTGGCAGGCATCTGCCGCCTGGCCGAGTTGACCGAGAAATCGCTGGCCACGCTGCCCGGAATCGGCGAGAAAAAGATTATCCGTTACGGCAAATCGATGTTGAAAAGATACCACACCGATAATAATAATCACATGGTGCAAGCCAACGAAATACAGATAGGAGGACAGGTATGAAACGCGAAGGGTACCTGATGGAACGCATCACCGACCCGGACAACCTGCGGCTGGCATTCTGGAAAGCTCGCAAGGGAAAGAACGACAACGACGAGGTGAAGCATTACCGCTTTCGGCTGGACGCCAATCTGGCCGAACTGCGCCGGGAACTACTTGCTGGCGACGTGCCCGTGGGCGATTACCGCTACTTCCACATTTATGACCCGAAAGAGCGGATGATCTGTGCGGCGGCATTCCGCGAACGGGTATTGCACCACGCCGTAATGATCGTGTGCCACCCCGTTTTCGAGCGTTTCCAGACCGATGACAGCTACGCCTCCCGCATCGGCAAAGGACAGTACGCGGCATTGGAGAAAGCGAAAACGCACACCCGGCATTACCGTTGGTTCTGTAAACTGGACGTGCGCAAATTCTTCGACAGCATCGACCACAAAACGCTCTACGGACTGCTATCCCGCCGTTTCAAAGATCCTGCATTGCTTGGGCTTTTCCGGCGTATCATCGACAGCTACCGGACGGCTCCGGGGTGTGGGCTGCCCATCGGTAACCTGACGAGCCAGCATTTTGCCAATTACTATATGGCATACGCCGACCACCATGTGCGGGAGGCACTGCACGCTCCGGCCTATGTGCGCTACATGGACGATATGGTATTGTGGCATGATGACAAAACGGAATTACTGCGCATAACCGCAGGGTTGACCTCCTTTATCGGGGAACGCCTGCAGCTGACGCTCAAACCGCCCTGCATAAACAATACAGATAAGGGCGTACCGTTTCTGGGTTATGTGCTGTTTCCGGGACGGGTGCGGCTGAACCGCAACAGTAAAAAGCGTTTCAGGTGCAAGATGAACAGTTACAATACAAAACTTGATACGGGCGAATGGTCTCAGGCGAAGTATGCGCTCCATGTGCAGCCGCTGGTGGCTTTCACCCGCTTTGCCGATGCGCGGGAATTCCGGCAGATATCGGCAAAGAAAAGGGAGGTTGGCTGAAAACGGGCAACAACCGCGTGCTGCGCGGCGGCTATTATGGCAACAGCGCCCTGTATTGCCGTTCCGCGTATCGGAACAACAACAAACCCGATAACGCTAATAACAACTTCGGGTTTCGCGTGGTGTTTGTCCCATAGCTCAGGGCGCCGATGGATTTCGGACGATGTGAACCGGCCAGCCTCCCTCACCCATTGGGTGGAAAACAAAACGAAAGTCTTTCCCGGTTAGTAGCAGCCTATAGGTGGTCGAAAACCGGGGACTTTATACCAGAGGCAAAATACCGACTACGGGCTGTAAGTCCAGCCCCAAAAAGTACAAAGGGATAACGAACAATATAATTCTAAAACAAATGTATATGACGAAAAAAACAATCAGACAGTGGCGGCGGGGGATCGGTATTCCGGCTGTGGCGCTAATATTGTGTGTGGCTCTATTTGTGGGCTGTTCGCGGGACGATGGACTGGAACCGGACGGTGGCGATCCCGTAGCGTTGAGCTTTACAGCCACAGTGGGTGGGGTGGCCTTTGTGCAAGGTGGCACGTCAGCGGGGCTACGTAGCACTTCCGATGTGCTTACACGTACAACGGGAGACGGTGATGAATGGGTGCAGGACGATAAAATAGGGATATTTATGCTTGACGCAGGCAGAAACCTGCCGGGAATCACCGGTGCGGAGAACCGTAAATTCAAGGTAAGTAATATTACTACTGGGGCATTGACGCTGGACGACGGGGGTACGGAAATCTACTATCCGCAATCGGGCAATGTGGACTTTATCGCTTATTATCCTTATGCGTCGGCGACCGGAACAGGAAGCGGCGAGATAACCACGGATTACAAGTACAATATCAGCGTGGCCGACCAGAGTCAACCGGAAAAGATAGACGTGCTTTATGCCCAAAAGATGAACGTTGCCAAAAGTAAAACCGTTCCTGTGAACCTCGAATTTTCGCACGTTATGAGTAAGATAACGCTTAATGTAAAGGCGGGCGACGGTATCACGGCAGGAAATATTTCTGGGCTGGCAGCAACGGCGGTCGTGTTTAACGGTATGCCCGTAACGGCGAAACTCGTTTTGCAGGACGGTACGTTCACGCTTGGCACAGACCTCGCTCAAACATTCTCTCCACTGAAAGCGGGAACGCCGACTGACACCTACGACGCTACTTTCTCGGCTATCATTATTCCGCAACCGACAGGCGGCACAGACCGTACACTGGTCTTTACCGTAGGTGGGCAGGAATTTACGTGGACTATCCCCGATGTGGACGTTTTCGCCGCGGGCAACCACTATACCTACTCGGTGACGGTGAAAAAGACCAGCATTGAGGTCGGCAACTCTACTATCACTGACTGGAACGAAAATGACAACGGTACGGGAACGGCGGAAGTGCTGGCTGTCAGAATAAAGGCGGGTACGTTTTTTATGGGTTCATCGGATGGGAACAATTATCCAACCGGTGCTCCTGGCGTGGACTTGAACGCCTAAAGATTTTTACATGACAGAATACCCGATCATTAATTCCCAATATGTGGCATTTCTGAATGCGAAAGGTACTGAAAGAAAAACTGTTTCTACAGGATTGACAGGCTGCGGCTCGGTCAGAAAATATTTTTTAACCTATTAAAAACTTATAGAGAAACTTAAATTCGATTTATAAATTGAAATAACAAACAAAGTAATGAGAAAATTCCGATTGAGAGAGAGCAAAGGCAAACCAATGGTTTCGACTTTGCCGAACGTGAGAAATTTGCACGTAGCGAAAAGTTGTAATCTATTAGTGATATTGGTACTCCTTGCCGAAGTGATGATGCTGGGCGCGTGTAGTGTGAACGACGGCATTCAGGAGAGTGATAACAATGCGGTGCGCTTTACGGCGGGTATTGGCGATCTGGCTACCCTGCAAGGCGAACCTGTGACCAAAGCTGCCGGTACAACTTGGGACAGCGGGGACGCTATCGGCATCTTTATGGTAGGCAATGGCGGAACGACAACCGTTCATACTGAGAACAAACAGTATACCACCACAGGCGGCAGTACCTTCACCCCCGCCACAGGTAATGAAATCTTTTACCCGATGGACGGCAGCAAGGTGGACTTTATCGCCTACTACCCGTATGAATCCGGCGCAACGCTCGGGACACCGATTAACGTAACAATCGGCGACCAGAATAATCAATCGGCGTTCGACCTTTTGTATTCTTCCGGCGCGACGGGTAGCAAGGCAACCGCCTCTACTCCTGTTTCCTTGACGTTCGGGCACAAACTGGCCAAGCTCGTGATGAACACGACTGCCGACGCAAGCGTAGGCGTTTCATCGTTGGTCGGAATGGCGGTAAAGATCAACGGGATGAATGCCCAAAACACGCTCGACCTCAAAACCAGTACGCTCGGCACGGCAACGGATAATGCCACGCCTATTATCCCGCGCACGGTAACGGACGGTACGGTTTACGACGCCATCATTATGCCTGGGAGTTATGCCGCCGGAATGATAACGGTAGAGTTTACGACCGGTACGGAAACCTTCACCTGGAACGTGGGTGCTGAAACATTCGACGGCGGTAACGAGTACATCTATGCCGTTACCCTAACCCGTACAGGCGTGAAGTTTACCGGTACGATCAAGCCGTGGACGACGATTGACCGGGGTACCGGCACGGCGGAGTGATCAATCCTGTCAGAGCAAGGAGGGTTACATAATCTATGGATATTCTGTCTTACCAATATCTGAGGGATTGTATTCTGATCCACTATCACGGTTCCATAAATGTGCCCTTTTTTCTGTGCATAGTCATCAAGACCGATACAGACCGGGGCCGGCTCCCTTTATGACAGACATTGAATAGCCCTTCACATGATTGCTAAATTGACTTGATGTAATAAATTCTGAACAATAACCCCTGTTCCCTGCTTTTTCTCTTTCTATCAAAATATCAGAGTATTTTAGTTTGATATTTTGATGTTATTTTTTCAGTGTTGCTGATAAACGGATATCTGAGACCGGCAGGAAATGAAAATATATTGTTTGGAGACAGAGGGAAAAGGGATAAACGCTTGCATTTTGGAAAAGCTCAACCTCCTGAGATTTGCCTGTAGTAAAAAAGATGGGTGGCGGCTTTGGATATTTGAAAAGGGATTCAGGCCTTTATGACCATGAAGACGGTCGTTACAGAGATGAAGACGGTCGTCGTTGCCGTGAGATGCCGAGATTATCATATATGAAGGCGGTCGTCAAGGTAATGAAGACCGTCTTCGTGGAAAAAAACAGTGCACCTCACGGCAAGAAGGCCTTTTTTTAAGGAGAAAAGCCTAGATTTAATACAATTGACAAAAGATACGTTTCTTTGTTAAAGAAACAATATTATACAATAAGTGTTTCTTCGGTAGTGTAATATATTGCCTCTTATAAATGCGAAGAGTTCAGGTCGATTCGTGTTACCGACCGAAAACATGTGCATTTCGTCATAACGAATCGCTCCTATTGTGCCGACGGAGAATCGGACGACGTATGGTGTTGGGGTACCTTTACCCGATTTTTCGACTATTTGCATAGCTATGTCTTTTAATCTTGCGATTTTTCATATGCAATACATCATTAAATAGATGAAAAATGATATATTTGCATATTATATGATTAGTTGAATATGACTAAAAATACAATGGGGACTAAGTTGCCCCGGAAATTAGAGCAAAAGATGGCGGTTGTGGGAGAACAGATTAAATTGGCTCGCTTACGCAGAAATCTGAGTGTGGCTCAGGTGGCTGAACGTGCTACCTGTTCTCCGTTGACTGTGTCCCGAATAGAAAAAGGCGCACCGACAGTTGCAATAGGAATTTATTTGCGTGTGCTGTATGCTTTACAGCTTGACGATGATATTCTGTGGCTGGCCAAAGAAGACAAATTGGGAAAAGCCTTGCAGGATTTGAGTTTGAAGAATAGGGAACGTGCCTCAAAAAAGGTGTAAGCAATGGAGACACTATATGTTTATGCCGATTTTGATTGGCTCAGGGATACAGAACTTGTTGGTGAATTAGGTTATGAATCTCTTCGTGGCTCGGACAGCTATTGCTTTACCTTCAGCGATGAATGGTTGAAGAAACACGGAGATTTGTTTTTGAGCGATGACTTGAATAATTATCCGGGACAGCAATATACGCAACCGGAGAAAGATATATTCGGATGTTTCTCGGATGCTTTGCCAGATCGTTGGGGGCGAATGCTGTTGCTGCGACGTGAGCAGATTGCAGCGATGGAAGAGATGCGACCGGTACGAAGACTGTCTTCCTTCGACTATTTGGTAGGTATTGATGACTTTTCCCGAATGGGTGCTTTTCGTTTCAAGGAGTCAAAGGATGAAGAATTTATAAATGTAAGTGAGTCTTTGAAAATCCCACCTCTGACGGATATTAGAGAGTTGATTGCAGCCAGTGCAGAAATCGAGAAAAGCGAAGAGGAAAATGTTCTTCCTGACAGAAAATGGGTGGCTCAACTCGTGCAACCGGGTTCTTCATTAGGTGGAGCAAGCCCCAAAGCCAGTGTGATAGACACGGATAAAACGCTTTATGTCGCCAAGTTCCCTTCTCGTAAGGATGATTATGATGCCGGACTTTGGGAGCATTTCAGCCATCTTCTTGCGATAAAAGCCGGTATAAATGCCGCGAAAACCAAAGTACAGGCAACAGGTGAGAAATATCATACTTTGCTTTCGCAACGCTTTGATAGAACCCAAGAAGGGAAACGGATTCACTTTGCTTCTGCCATGACCTTATTAGGCCTCAATGACGGTGACAACGCAACTACGGGATACGGTTATCTGGATATAGTCGATTTCATAATCCAGAACTGTACGAATGTGGAAGAGAATCTGCAGGAACTCTATCGCCGTGTAGCTTTCAATATCTGCATTGGCAATAGCGATGACCATTTCCGCAATCATGGTTTTCTTTTGACTGCAAAAGGTTGGACGCTTTCTCCTGCATACGACATGAACCCCACTCTGAATGAGTACCAATGTCTGCTTGTTTCTTCAACATCCAATAAGGCAGAACTGGGTGTTTTGCTTGATGCTTGTGAAGATTATATGCTTAATCAGAAAACAGCAGAGAAGATTATTTCTGAGGTAATTGAAGTTGTGAAAGGGTGGAGAGAGTTAGCAACACGATTGGGAATTTCCAAGAGAGAGATGGATATGTTTGGTGGGGTGTTGGATCGGCGGTGTAAGGGGAAATAACGATTTTTGTGTGCCAAATTACCAAACAAAAATGCGCTAAATTTCCGATGCAGCATATTGGACTAATTGTCTACCAATGTTTTGAAAATTAAACGGTAGGAAAGTCTTATTTTGCTCTTTATTCTTCGCTGAACTGATGCAAAGATAATGCGTTTTTCCGGTACAGGAAAACAAATGAAAAGACTTTGATAAAAAAGGTGGTTTTGGGGGCAAATTTGCCAGCTGTACTATGAGGTTTTCGGAAGATTTTGCATAGCATTTCATCTAGTGTTATGCCTATGTCTATATTGCTGGTTGCTCCTCCAAGATTGAACACGGAGTGACTGATATTGATTGCTGGCGAAAAGAAAAAATACCCAGTAGGCTAATTTTCTTCTCTCCCTCTATTTGACTTAACTTTATTGCCCGTGTATATAATAACGGTCATTAAAGTCAAGTTGAGAGTGGAGACATATCTTTTTCTTTTGGCAAGCAAAAATTCAGTTATTGGAAATTTTCGAATAACTGAATTTTTAAAGCCCCAACATATCATATAATATACAAAAAGGAGCATTTTTAGTTACTATATGATATATTGAGGCTTTAGCGTATTGCTGACGAGTTCATGCCTTTTACAAGACAAGGCACTTGCCCGGATTAAAACCATTGGCGATATGTTCGTTCTCAAAAACATATCCCATCTGATTGCAAACTACCTTTGTTCCGTTTATCTCAGCATCAATGTTGGTATGTGAATGCCCATAAATCCATGCATCAATGCGACTGTCGGCAATAAGCCTACTCAGTTCAGTTGCAAATGCACTATTCAACACAGAACCTTTATGGTGAGATGCAACAACCTCCAATGTGGGAAGATGATGCGTTATTACCACAATGTGTTTGGCGGTGGTTTCCACCAGACTTTGCTTGATGAAATCCAAACAGAAGTTGTGCATCTGATTGAATTCCTCTGTTTGGAGCAATTTGCCATTATACATTATCTGCCGAAAGTCGTTCATGCCCTTCCACACAAAATACTCGTCAGATGGAGATATTCGAGACCACAAAGTGCTCATGATAAAGTCGGTATCATCAATCCGCACTACTTGATTCTGATAATATCCTACATTGTTCTTGAACAGCCATTTCCATTGCAATCCCTTGTCCATTACATCACAATAATTGTAATACTCATGGTTTCCGGGCACAATGAGCACCTGACGATAATTCGCAGATGCCCATTTCCAAAAGTTAGCCAAAGGCGCGACCTTGTTTTTCAAATAGAATATATCTCCGGCAAGAACCAGAACATCGCCCGTCGCAGGCAATTCATTATGCTTCAACCACCTGCTGTTGTCGCTGAACTCCAAATGCAGGTCACTCATATATTGTATCTTCATAATCTATTTATGTTATTAACTTTTTGTGTAAATCAGTTCATAATACTCTGAATTTGATTCGTTGTTTATGATACTGCTACAGAAAGCAAATTTGTTGTACAAGTATTGGTAGTGTTCGAGTTCTTCTTCTTCAAAATTTATTCTTTCATAGCATTCGTCTATCTCCTTGCTGATTCTACCGTACAAATTGACATTTGCTTTGGATATACGGACTTCCAACTTGGCTATATCTTCTTTATTTTTAGCAATAGCATTTTTGTAATTATCAATCTCTTCTTGGTAGAAATAAAGAATCTCATCAAGCAGGCCTTTGGTTAGTATACTCGGAGAAGGACTCCATGGAAGTATCGTCAACTCTCGGCTTGGAGTAGTGCTAAGATAAAACAATTTACATCCCAAAGACTTGGTGACTTGTTTGTTATATTCATCAATCTCACGATTAACTTTCATTAAATCTTCCTTAGATAACTTTTGATATTCCTCATACGAAGGATGCTCTTTGTACTTCAACAAAGGTATCTCCTTGCATCTTAAATAAATGGTAGTATATTCACTCATTGTTAATCTTCCTTATCATTTATTCTTATTAAATTGTCCCACTTGATTTTCAATTATTCTCTTCACTTGTTGAAATGAAACAGGGGTAAAGTTGTTGTTATCTACTCCCACATCATATTGCGTTGGATAGAGATACTGAAGCCGGGCAGCATCTATTCCGGTGTTGTTCTTTCTTGTGTGAACGTGTCCGAATAGTTGCCACACATCTTTATATCCTCCATCAAAGCATAGAAAGGGATAATGATTCAAATATATCCTCTGTTTGCCAATTTCTATGTGCATCTGCATTGCCACATGTTCAAATCTGTCAATGT
>UMLO01019177.1_pt1 | contig 28846 bp, 23 predicted proteins | sample 1966551 | NCBI WGS metagenome assembly UMLO01 (sample SAMEA4836201, study PRJEB28245) | human gut metagenome | biome: gut microbiome; material: fecal sample | place: Denmark | collected 2008
TAGGAGAATATCTGTTATTATAAGGTACGTATGTGCGAGAAATAGTACAACATTTTTTACAATAACCTACTGTTTTTCTATTTCGATCCCCAAAACAGATGATTTTGAGTTGACTTTTCTCTGCTAAAATCTTGCTTTTTGTGACATACGCACAAAAGACCTGCGTACCTCATCTCAAAACCATATATTTTGTCAAGCCGACATCTCTCATCCTACACATTCCGATAAACCTTAACTTTCGGAGAATCGAATATTTGAATCCAGACAGGGGGCCGTACGGAAACAGGTTAGGAAAATAGGGGCTATTTTTGAGGGATCAGACACTTCATTTCTACGACGACCGTCCTCATCACCACGACGACCGTCTTCATCGCCGTGAAGTGCCGAACTCGTCATACACGAAGTCGGACTTCATAGCGATGAAGACGGTCGTCATGGAAATTATCTGCGCTCCTCACGGGATAAATCGTTTTTCAATCTTTTTTAAGCTTGAAAAAAATATGTCAAATACAACTTGATTCGAGATTTTTTTTCAGTTTTCGGGATCATTTTATACAATAAGGGAGATATCGATAACCTTATTCTACCGTCAAGACCTGTTCACCGGATTTGAGTTGATATTCTTTTCCTTTCCAAACGAATAGGCCATCTGTACCTGCCGGCAATATAAGACGTGCCGTCAACTTGCCCTTTTTATCGAGTTTATAGGAAGCAGTCACGCTGCCCGCCGGGTGCGGCATCGTACCCGAGACCTCTTTCAGGTCACCCAATGACGGAGCGATACGGACAGACTTGAAACCCGGTGCATTGCTGTCTATACCTAACAATATACGGAAAAACTCGATATTCGGACTGGCTCCCCAGGCATGACAATCGGAACGGGTCGGTTCGGGCATCTCCGCCCAAGTCGTCAACCCTAAGGCCATCTGGTCTCGCCAAATCTGCAGATTGTCGAGCAGGCGGTCACCCATACCGGCGGTCTTCAATGCCTGATGCACATAGTAACGGAAGTAGATTGTCGCTTGTATCAGCGACGGATCGTTCAACGTTCGCGCCATCACCTCTGCGGCCTCCTCGCCCGTCACGATACCCGCCAGTATAGCCAACGAGTTGACATGCTGCGAGAAACTACGGTGATCGTAAGTATCGGCAAACAATCCACGGGCAGCATCCCAGTATTTCGCCCGGATCGTTCCCCGGATCGCAGAAGCGATTCGCATATAATGATCTGCCATCGACGGAATGCCGAAAGCCTGTTCCATCTCGGCAGCCGATTCGAGCGTCAAGATATACATCAAGTCCTGAAAAGCAGAATTACCCTCCTTTTCACGCACAGGTTCGCCCGACTGAAAACCGGCAGCCCAGTCGGCAAAGAACCAATGTGGCACATATCCCAGGCTATGATCCGGCTTTAACCACTGCTCGTACCAGGAAAGCACTCCACGATAAGCAGGCAGCAAAGTTTTCATATAAGCCTCATCCCCGCGATACATCCAGTAGTCATGCCCCATACAAATCCACCAAAGTGAGAAGGAAGAAATGAACTGATGCAGGCTCGACGGATAACGACTCATCGTAATTCCGTCAGCTACGACCGACTGCCGTCCCTGCTCGATTGCATTCTTCACCATATAAGCATCATGCGTATTATATAAGGTAATCATCGCCTGGATACGAGTATCGCCGAAATACTGCAACTGTTCGTAATAAGGGCAATCCATATAAGTCTCGTTCGCACAAAGGCGTGCCGTACGCCAACCTATCTCAAGCATCTTATTCAACTCGTCGTGTCCGGGTGCAGAAAAAGCGACCTCGCTTCGGAAAGGATAAGCGGAGAACGTACCATAGACATCTTCCAGTACAAGCGGTTCGTCGGCAGTCGAGATCGCCAGATCCACATACCGCCACGTACGCCACCAAAGGGTGGTAAAATCGCGCCCTTCGCCTCCGTCGGCAATCACTTTGTCTTCATATCCAATGAATCTTTTACCCTCCACATCATCACGGTTTCCTTTTGCCGGAAGCGAATAAGATTTAGTCGTACCCTGCTCCTTGTCTTCATAAAGAGCTTCGGCATAGGCTATCGCTATTTCGGCATTCTTGCCACGACTGAACAAAAGGGAGAGATAGCCCGTTGTCAGCTTACCATTGTCAAGCAGGAGATGCACCTTGCTATTCGCAGGAACTGTCAGCGAAGCTTTTGTTTTCAGGAATCCGGCAGGCACCTTCACCCCTTCGGAGATACGCACAGCCTCAAAACGTTCGGGTTGCAAATCCATCGGGGGAATCGGACAAGGCACAAGCAAGCGTCCGGGATAATCACGCGATCCCTTCGCCCCTCCCTCGATCCCCGTACGGGCAGGCAGCCACTTGCTGTCGTCATAAGCAGACTGTTCCCATCCCCAAGGATACTTTGATGCGGAGAGAAGTTCACCCGGTCCAGCTACATAATAGCCCAAGACTGGTTTATGCCAAGGAGCATAGGCTTCGTTCCTCATACACAACCAAGAAGCATCCGTATTGACAACAGCCTCAACCTCCGTATTCCCTTGCAGGAGAAATCCGGTCTGATTAAAACTGATCTGTGCAACCGGCTTCTGCTCAGCATAATTCCAGACCACAGCCGCCAACACGTTTTTCCCCTTTTTCAGGAAAGGAGCCAGATCGACCGTTTCAAAATTCCAGTTGTAGATATCTCCACGTGCCGGTCCGAGCGAAACGAAACGGCCGTTCAGGTAGAGCTTGTAACGGTTGTCAGCCGTCACATGAACAATAAAGCGGGATGGGACTTCGCTCAGTTCGAACGTCTTACGCATGTGGTAAACGCCATACACATTGGCAGGCTCTCCAGACATGGAAATCCAGCACGCTTTCCAGCGTCCGGCAAGGAGTTCGGGATTGATGTCGGCTTGCCGGTAACCCTCCAAGCGGATCTGGGCGCCAAGCGGCAGACTGCAAAGCAGAGATAGAAAAATCAGTACACGTGTCTTCATATAAATATATGTACATTCTTATATTCCATATCCTTTATTTTAAAGCCGCTTCTATTTTTTCCATCAGTTCGGCAAATTCCTCGTCGCTATAGCCTTTAGTGGCATATATCACATTACCGGTCTTGTCAACCAAATAACTGCGCGGAATCAGGTTCTTGGCAAAAGCGCCATAGATAGCCCGGTTCCTATCAGGATAGAGAGGAAAGGTAAAACCTTTTTTCTCGTTATATTTCTGCAATTCGGCATCCGTATGCTCGCGTCCGATCACCAACAGGGCAAAATCCTTGTTGTCCTTGTATTTCGGCCAAAGCGTCTTTTGCACCTCGGCAAGTTCCTTTTGGCAGGGAGGACACCAAGTTGCAAAGAAATTCACCAAGATCACTTTTCCCTTCAAAGAAGAAGAAAGCGTCTGCGTACCATTGTCGTTCACAATCGTAAAAGCCGGCATCTGCTGTCCTACTTTTACAAGGTCCCCACTCCCATCCTGCGCCTTTACGACAAGGGCAAGGAGAGCAAAAAAAGCAAGGATTACATACTTTTTCATTTGCATATTATTTTTGCATGCTCTGTGCTACATCGTAACCGGCTTTCAATGCCTTGAGGTTCATTTCCACGATTTCCTCGCCTTTACGGCCGAATATGTGGCGGATACCATCGGCAATCTTATCATATTCGATACCGACAAAGGGGGCAGCAGCTCCCAACATCACAATGTTGGCCGCACGTACGGATCCAACCCCTTTGGCGATAGCTTCAACATCCAACACGACCTTATGCGGCAGTTTATCCAATTCCCCGTTCAGTTTATCCACCTCCGGATAGTTGGGAATATTGATGAAAGGCTGCGAATTGGTCACCAACCACCCGTCCTTCTTCAGATACGGCAGGTAGCGGAGCGCTTCCATCGGTTCGAGCGAGATGATCAGGTCCGCCTGCCCCAGCGGAATCAAGTCGGATGCAATCGGTTGGTCGGACAGACGGAGGTTTGACTGCACGTCACCCCCACGCTGGCTCATTCCGTGAACTTCGGCTTGCTTCATGTACAAACCTTCTTTTAATGCGGCTTCTCCGATAACGGCAGCGATGGAGAGGATACCCTGTCCTCCCACACCGGATAATATAATATCTGCTTTCATTTCTTGCTTGCTTTTTTCTTTCTAGTTAATGTCTGAATACATTCACGGCGAGGGATCAGGACGGATACGCCTTTATATTCGATTTCTTCGCGGATAATTGCTTTCATCTCGTCGTAGTTCTTCTTCAAAGGAACCATGACGCGGATATGAGCCGGATCGACACCGATACCCGCACATATCGATTCGAGACGGCCTGTTCCTGCAGAGTCCTGTCCGCCAGTCATGGCCGTAGTCTCGTTATCGGAAATCACGATTGTGATATTCGTGTTTTCATTGACACAATCGAGCAAGCCAGTCATGCCGGAGTGCGTGAATGTCGAGTCGCCGATAACCGACACTGCCGGAAAAACGCCTGCGTCGGAAGCGCCTTTGGCCATCGTAATAGAGGCTCCCATGTCGATACAAGTGTCGATTGCCCGGAAAGGTGGCAAAGCCCCCAACGTATAACAGCCGATATCACCGAACACTTTGGCGCCTTTATAGCCGGCCAACACTTCATTCAGCGCTTCATACATATCACGGTGTCCGCACCCCTGGCACAATGCTGGCGGACGTTGTTCGACAACTTCCGGAATGGCATAGTAGCTCCCGATTTGCTTGCCCAACGCCTTACCGACAGCATCGGGAGTCAGTTCGCCGTCACGTTGCAACGTCCCGTCAAGACGGCCATGCACCCGTATACCGACACCCAGGAAACCTTTGAGTTGCTCCTCGACTACCGGATACCCCTCTTCGAGTACAAGGATTTCCTTACATTCACCAACAATCTTTTCGACCATCTTGCGAGGTAACGGATACTGGCTGATTTTCAATACCGAATGTTCGAAACCATCGGGATAGTTCTCCGAAAGATAGTTGAACGCGATACCGGTCGTGATGATTCCGAGCTCCTTGTCAGGACCGTCGAAATAGGCATTATAAGGTGAGGCTTCGGAAGAAGCGGTAAATGCATCTTGCGCCGCGATCAACGTCTTGAAGCGTTTGCGGGCAAGTGCCGGAAGAAGGATGAAACGCTGACGTCCATCTTCGGGTGTATGCATTTCGTTTTCCTCCTTCTGTTCGCGTCTGACCACCCCTGCACGGGAGTGAGCCATACGGGTGGTGATGCGTACCAAAACAGGATAACCCAGTTTTTCGGATAATTCAAACCCGTCATATATCATGTCGTATGCCTCCTGCTGACTGGACGGTTCAAGCATCGGGATCATGGCAAAGTTGCCATACATACGGTTGTCTTGTTCATTCTGTGAAGAGTGCATCGAAGGATCATCGGCAGTAATGATGATCATACCGCCATTGATACCGCTCATGGCAGCATTCATGAAACAGTCGGCGGCAACGTTCAGCCCCACATGCTTCATACAGCAAAGAGACCGCTTGCCAGCATAGCTCATACCCAACGCTGCTTCCATTGCAGTTTTTTCATTCGTGCTCCAACGGCAGTGAATGCCTCTTTCTTTTGCGATGGCCGAACCCTGTATGAATTCGGTTATCTCGGTCGAAGGGGTTCCCGGATAGGCATAAACACCGGACAGACCTGCATCGATAGCTGCTTGTGCCACGGCTTCATCCCCTAAAAATAGATGTTTTTCCATGTAACGTTTATTTTGTTTTACTTGATTTTTTCTTCTGTTATCTTCCCACAAAGATAAGACTTTTACCCATATCCGCAACAACCGGTCTCTGCTTATCGAATCTTCCGCCTGTTCAATTCCGCCCGATAACGGTTGGCATTACGATTATGTTCGGCAAGAGTGGCGGCAAAGTTATGCCGTCCGGAAAAATCTTCCTTTGCACACATATATAAATAATTATGCTTCATGTGATTCAACACTGCATCCAGCCCTTTGATAGTCGGGATACGGAGCGGCCCGGGAGGAAGTCCGGCATGCTTGTAGGTATTGTAGGGAGAATCGATCTCCAGATGCTCGAACAGGATACGCTGGAGGGAGAAATCGCCCACGGCAAACTTGACAGTCGGATCTGCTTGAAGGGGAATGCCACGTTGCAAGCGGTTGAGATACAGACCAGCCACGACAGGATACTCGTCTGTGGCAGCCGTCTCTTCTTCCACGATGGATGCAAGAATGGCAACTTCGACCGGTGTCATTCCGATTTCTTTCGCTTTAGCCAAGCGGGCGTCATTCCAAAAATTCTTATATTCGCGCTGCATACGTTGCATCAGTTTCTCAGCGGAAATATTCCAGTACACCTCATAGGTATTGGGAATAAACAGTGTAAGGACCGTCTCGGTCGTAAAGCCCAGTGATGCACAATAGGCTGAATCAGTAAGTAAAGAGAGCAGGTCATTCTCTCCGATCATCAACTGCCCAGCAAGCCTTTCGGCCAGGTCCTGCTTGAAACGTATATTATTAAAGGTGATCCGAGTGGCCTCCTGATGCCCCCGACGCAGATTGTTGAGCATCGTCAGGTTATTCATACCCGGCTCCACGGCATAACGTCCGGTACGCATACTAAGGGGATATTTCAGCATTCCGGCAAGCTGCCTGAAACTCCCGATACGCCGACAACCGGCAGAGTCGGCCAACTGGCGACAAAGATCCTCAAAATCTTTCTTCTCGTCAATATAAACATATACGGTCTTGCGTGGCTCAAAATCAGGTGCAAGTATCAAACGGTATGCCCAGAATCCCATTCCTGCCAACAGGAGGACGATAAACGAGAGGATTCCGATTATGAGAGTACGCTTTCGCATCTTCTTTTTCTCCATATTATATTACAGTCTGCTGTATATCAGAACCGGTCACAAAAATAATATCTTTTTCCCGAATGCCCTATCTCTTTCTTACTTATTCCAGCTATCACAACCGAGTGTAGAAATAAATGTCCACTACCTCAGAATTAAAATCCTCTGATTGCCAATAATATGCAAGGAAACGCACTTTTTTATTTAAAAATAATGCACCAAATACTTTGTATATTTAAAAACTTAAGCATATCTTTGCAGCGCAATTCAAGGGAATAAAGCACAAAACTCATGGAAGTGTGGGTGAGTGGCTGAAACCACCAGTTTGCTAAACTGACGTACGGGTTACCGTACCGGGGGTTCGAATCCCCCCGCTTCCGCAGTTAATCCATTGAATATTAAAAAGGCTTTACTTTAAAAGTAAAGCCTTTTTTGTGTTATATACAATGCCACAAAACATCCGGTTACACATCAAAAAAACAGAACTTTCTCAGTTTGTTTACTCTCAATAATTACAAACAAACGACAAGATCACAACGAAGAGGAATAAAAAAAGGCTGCCTTTACAGGCAGCCTTACGGGTGAAAAATGGGACTCGAACCCACGACCCTCGGAACCACAATCCGATGCTCTAACCAACTGAGCTATTCTCACCATGTTTATCTTATCAAGTGTTTATCTCTTTAAGACGGTGCAAAGATAGAGGTTTTATTTTAAACTGCAAATAATTCGAACACTTTTTTGTCAAAAAATATACTCTTCGACCCCTTTATTATTATCTTTTAGAAACAAACGAGTCTTATTTGCATACTTAATTAACACCGAATCGACTGAAAAAGAGGAATTTTGATTCTTTTCTGGCCCGAAAGTCGCCGGAACCACCCGAATATCTTCTTTTCCCTGTTTGTTCTTATACCGGGAGGAATAAATCAATGAATATTGTGCGGAAGCGATGTATCGGTGCAAACCTTTCCGTCCTAAAACGACTTTTACCATGGCACCTCCGTCGGTATGTTCCCGGCTCATGTTCGATATAAAATTACCCAATGAATAAACGACCAAATGGTCGGAAGTCCCATCTTTCCCTCTGCGAAGCTCCATCGGTTGGACAACATGAGGATGACAACCGATGATCAGATCGACCCCCTGTTGCATCAACCAAGCGGCCAGTTCGCGCTGTCTGCGAGAAGGCATCTGCTCATATTCCACCCCCCAATGCATATTGGCAATGATAAAGTCCGGATTGAAAAGCTTGGCTTCAGCGATATCAGCTTTCATTATTTCCTTATCGATATAATTGACAATTCGGGGTGTATCGACCTTCAAACCGTTGGTGTCGTAAGTATAATTAAGCATGATGATACGAAAGTCCTTTTTGCGAAGCAACATCGGATATGTGCGGCAACGGTGGTCACGGTCAAGAAAGGTTCCGGTATGACGGATTTCAAGAGAATCCAGCGTTTGGATGGTGCGGACAAGTCCGCGAGTCCGCCTGTCTAAACAATGGTTGTTGGCTAACAGGAAAAAGTCGAAACCGGCTTTTTGCAAAGCCAAAGCAAAATCTTCCGGGGCACTGAAAGCCGGATAGCCGCTATACGGCTTCCCGCCTAACGGAACTTCGAAGTTCACAACAGCAATATCGGCAGCATTCACCTCTTTTTCGATATCGGCGAAATAACCGCTCAAATCAAAAGAATCTCCTCGCCGGGTATTGTCGAGTTGCCTCTGGTGCATCATGGCATCACCGGCAAACAAGATTGTCAGCGAATCCTGAGCGGATAAAGACAGAATGCTCAAAAGACAAAACCCGGAGAGGAGTATTTTCATTTATAAATCTCTTTCTTTCCGGCCAAAAGCGTATTGCGCATCAAAGAGATAATGGTCATCGGACCTACACCGCCCGGAACCGGTGTGATATAAGAACATTTAGGTGCAACCTCATCAAACTTGACATCGCCAGTCAGTTTAAAACCACTTTTGCGAGTTGCATCCGGCACACGTGTCGTACCGACATCCACAATCACAGCCCCTTCTTTCACCATATCGCCTTTCAGGAATTCGGGGACACCCAAGGCCACAATGATAATATCGGCACTCAGGCACATTTCCTTCAGGTTCTCGGAACGGCTGTGGCAAACAGTGACCGTGCAATCGCCCGGATAAGCTTTTTGCATCATCAGGGTAGCCATCGGCTTGCCCACGATATTACTGCGTCCCAACACTACGCAATGTTTGCCGCGAGTCGGGATCTCGTAACGTCTCAACAGTTCCAGAATACCGGCCGGAGTCGCCGACACGAAACAAGGGAGGCCGATAGACATACGGCCGACGTTGATCGGATGGAAACCGTCCACATCCTTACGGTAGTCGATCGCTTCGATGATCTTCTGTTCCGAGATATGTTTCGGAAGCGGAAGTTGCACGATGAAGCCGTCCACATCCGGATCGTTGTTCAGTTCGTCCACCTTGTGAAGAAGCTCTTCTTCCGTAACATCGGCTTCATAACGGATCAGAGACGATTTGAAACCAATCTCATTACATGTCTTCACTTTACTGGCGACATACGTTTCACTCCCCCCGTCATGGCCGACCAATATGGCAGCCAAATGAGGAACCTTGCCACCGGCAGCCTTGATGCGGGCCACTTCTTCCGCCATCTCCTGCTTCATCTGAGCTGAAACGGCTTTTCCGTCCAATAGCTTATACTGTTGTTCTTCCATACTCTCTCTATTCTCTTTTCGGGTTTTATCTTCTGAATGAAGGGAATTTCTTGCTTCCCGGTTTGGCAGCCGTCAGCATACGCATCATCTTGCGTGTTTCGTCGAACTGCTTGATCAGTTTGTTCACTTCCTGGATCGTCGTTCCGCTACCTTTGGCGATACGCTGGCGACGCGAACCGTTCAAGATTGCCGGATTCGTACGTTCTTCGGGAGTCATGGAATAGATGATCGCTTCGATACTCTTGAAAGCATTGTCGTCGATATCCACATCTTTCAAAGCCTTGCCTACGCCCGGAATCATGGAGGCCAGTTCTTTCAGGTTACCCATCTTCTTGATCTGCTGGATCTGAGAAATGAAGTCGTTGAAGTCGAACTGATTCTTGGCAATCTTCTTCTGCAAGCGTTTGGCCTCTTCTTCGTCATACTGTTCCTGCGCACGTTCCACCAAAGAAACGATATCACCCATACCGAGGATACGGTCTGCCATACGTTCAGGGTGGAAGATATCCAAAGCATCCATCTTTTCGCCCGTTCCGACAAATTTGATCGGCTTGTCGACTACCGTACGGATAGACAGAGCGGCACCACCGCGGGTATCACCGTCGAGCTTCGTCAGTACAACGCCATCAAAATCAAGGCGTTCATTGAATTCTTTTGCCGTATTGACTGCATCCTGTCCGGTCATGGAGTCGACAACGAACAGGGTTTCATCCGGCTGGATGGCGCTCTTGATTGCAGCGATCTCTTTCATCATCTGCTCGTCGATGGCCAGACGGCCGGCGGTATCGACAATCACGACATCGTTGCCTTTCGCACGTGCTTCGCGGATCGCATTCATCGCGATCTCCACCGGATTTTTGTTCTCCAGCTCCATATAGACAGGCACTCCGACCTGTTCGCCCACCACGCGCAACTGTTCGATAGCGGCCGGACGATACACGTCGCAAGCTGCCAACAGCGGCTTTTTATTTTTCTTTGTCTTCAGCAAATTCGCCAGTTTACCCGAAAAAGTCGTTTTACCGGAACCTTGCAAACCGGACATCAGGATGATTGCCGGATTTCCCTTCAGTTCCAGATCGGTCGCCTTTCCTCCCATCAGTTCAGCCAACTCGTCATGCACGATCTTGACCATTAACTGGCTGGGTTTAACGGATGTAAGCACGTTCTGCCCTAATGCTTTCGCTTTTACCGTATCGGTAAAGCTTTTGGCTACTTTATAGTTTACGTCGGCGTCGAGTAATGCCTTACGCACATCTTTCAATGTTTCAGCCACATTGATCTCCGTGATCTTACCTTCACCTTTCAACAGCTTAAACGATCTGTCTAACCTTTCGCTTAAATTCTCAAACATAATTCGTATGTATATTTATTTTATTTTCTATTCTTCGAATGAGAGGCAAAGGTAAGAAAAACTGACGAATAAAGAAAAGATCACAAATTCCGAGTCAGATTTTCTTATCGTGCCAAGATGCTTTCTTCAAATAAATGACACTCGCCACCAATAAACCGGTATAATACACCACCTCGGTCATAAAACAAACGGCAACCGGCATATGCAGGCGCATTCCGGCCACATATATAAATAATGTATAGAAAACAAGGGTGACCAACTCCATCACAAAGGCCGAACGGGTATTTCCCGTACCTGTCACCCCGCTGAACACGATATTGGCAACCGCTCCGATCAGCAGAGCTCCCGAAATCACATAAAGGGAAGGTATCGAGGCGTGTATCAATGTCACGTCATTGGTGTAAACCGATAGTATCGCAGAAGGGACCAGACAAGTGACAGACACAAAAACAGCCATGATCCCCAACGAGATCCAGGTTATATGGCGGATGATCGGGATGACCTGATCCTTGTGTCCCGCTCCGATGCTGTTACTCACAAACGTATTCGTTGCCGTCGATAAAGAATTGACCGGAATCAACAAAACGATGTAAACACTCCGGATAATATTCGCAATCGCCAGTTCACGTTGCCCCAAATGTTCCACGGCCACAAACAGCATAAAATAAGTACTGAGCGAAATAAAATACTGCAACATCGTGAATATCGAGATGTCCAACACACGCCTCAGCAGTTTGAAATCGAACGATCCGAACTGATTCAGTGCATACTTCTTGATATCCACCGTTATCCGAGTATAGAGCACATAAAACACGATAGACACCGCCTCCGCCATCACCGAAGCGATAGCCGCACCTTTTATTCCCAATTCCGGGAAGCCGCAGTTACCGAATATCAGCAGATAGTCCAGCAACACATTCGTCAACGCCATCACAACGGCATTCAGCGTCAACACCTTCGTTCGTGTAATACCGATAAACAAAGCACGGAACATCACATTCACAAAAGAGAAAAAGAACCCGAACACACGCCAGTCCAAGAATTCTTCCGTGGCGTTCAGAATCGTATCGGAAGAAATCAGTACCCGCATAATATCCCCGGCGAACAGGCGGGACAAGGTGAACATGACACCCGCCAGCATAAGCAGGAAAAAGACGCCCTGTATCATCACCGGCCCGACATCCTTATAATTCCGCTCCCCGTTACGGCGGGCCATGATGATCTGCGATCCGGTACTAAACCCAAAAGCGATCGTAAAGGCACATATATAATACAAGCCGCCCATTGCAGAAGCTCCCAGCTCGACTTCACCGACCCGACCCAAAAACGCGGTGTCTGTCACATTAATGAAATTCTGTGCCAGAAGACTCAAAAAGATAGGATAACTAACATTCCAAATTTGCTTGTTTGTATACATATATAATATCGTTTACGAAGGAAATCCATACTCATAAAAAAAGCCCGCCACATCAGACGAGCTTTTCGTTTATATGCTATTGCATTTATTTTTCAGCTACCGATGCTTCATATCAGTTTGTTGGTTGCCGTATCCGGAAACACGACCGACGGTTTAAAAGTTTTCGCCTCCTCAAAATCCATCAAGGCATACGACATAATAATAATGATATCGCCTGGTTGGGCTTTGCGTGCAGCAGCTCCGTTCAGGCAAACCACCCCCGAACCACGTTCACCTTTAATGATATACGTTTCAAAACGTTCGCCGTTATTATTATTCACAATAGCGACCTTTTCGTTGGCAATCAGGTTGGCGGCATCCAACAAATCCTCATCGACAGTGATACTCCCGATATAATTCAGATTGGCTTCCGTTACCGTCACCCGGTGAATCTTTGATTTAACTACTTCTATAAACATACGATCTGATTTATGATTTATGATTTATGAATTATTTAGCTACGCTTGTTTCTCCTATATAAAACGATGATTATCCGGGAAACAAACCATAATCCACCACCACAAATCTATATTATTTAGTACTTAATATTATCTATCAGACGAACCTCCCCGCAATAGACCGTGATACATCCTACCGGATAAGTCGTATCGGACCAGTTCTTGATGGACTCCATCGTATTGCCATCTACAATCTCATAGTATTCCACACGCATGACCGGATCGGCGTTTATCGTATCGATAACATAGTCGATCACCTCCTGCACGCTCTTTTCGGGCACAAAGTTAGTACTTTCTTTTAACGTACGAGCTATTAACGGAGCTTTTTGACGCTGTTCGGGTGTCAGACGCGCATTACGGCTGCTCAAAGCCAGGCCGTCAGCCTCGCGCAAAATCGGGCAGGCGTTGATCTTCACCGGAATATTCAGTTGCTTCACCATTGCCCGGATCACCGCGATCTGCTGGAAGTCTTTTTCACCGAAATAGGCATTATCCGGTTCGACGGCATAAAAAAGCTTACTTACGATCTGGGCGACCCCGTTGAAATGTCCGGGACGGCGTGCCCCTTCCATTACAGCCGAGACAGTACCGAAATCGAATGTGCGGGTATCAGGCTCCGGATACATCTCTTCTACCGAGGGAGCAAATACATAATCGCACCCGGCCGATTCCAACAAAGCACAATCTTTATCCAACGTACGAGGATACGTTTCAAGGTCATGCTTATCGTTAAACTGGGTCGGATTGACAAAAACACTGACCACACATACGTCATTATCTTCCACACAACGCTTAACCAGGCTCAGGTGTCCGTTGTGCAATGCTCCCATAGTGGGAACAAAGCCAATTTGTTTGTTATCACGCTTTTCTTCAGCAAGATAACTCTTCAATTCCTTAATGCTGTTTACTATTTTCATCCTTTAGATGCTTATTGACGGTGCAAAGCAAATAAATAATTGCGGTAAATGAAAGAAATTTTGTATCTTTGTAGCGTCTTTATAAAACTAGTTTACAGAATGGATGCAAAAAAAATCTTGTTTATAGCTCAAGAAATAACACCCTACCTTCCCGAATCAGAGATTGCAACGATATGCAGAAACCTGCCGCAAGGCATACAGGAACGCGGTCGTGAAATTAGGACTTTCATGCCCAAGTTCGGTAGCATTAATGAACGCCGCAACCAGTTGCACGAAGTAATCCGGCTTTCGGGTATGAATCTCATCATTGATGATACCGATCACCCGTTGATCATTAAGGTAGCGTCCATTCAGGCAGCCCGCATGCAGGTATATTTCATCGACAATGAAGACTTCTTCCAAAGAAAGCATACTATCAGCGATGATGAAGGAAACGAATATGAGGATAACGACGACCGTTCGATCTTCTATGTCCGTGGTGTATTGGAAACAGTGAAAAAGCTCCGTTGGATACCGGACGTCATTCACTGCCATGGTTGGATGTCAGCGCTCACAGCCCTGTACATCAAACGTATGTATGCCGACGATCCTTGCCTCAAGGATGCAAAGATCGTATACTCTATCTACAACGATGACTTCAAAACACCGTTCCGAAAAGAATTTGCGAATAAATTAAAGATGGATGGAGCCAAAGACAGCGACCTGAAAGGCATCAAAGCGGATACAAGCTTCATCGGGCTGACCAAGCTTGCCATAGATTTCGCAGACGGTGTGATACAAGGCAGTGAAACGATCAACCAGGATGTGTTGGATTATATTGCCACTAAAAAGCACACTCCATTCCTGCCTTACCAGTCACCGGATGTTTATATGGATAAATTCAATGAATTCTACGATGTCGTATTAGGCACAAAATAAATTTAGAGAAATGAAAATCAAGCTTTTTGTACTTGGCCTGAGTCTCGGGATCTCTATCCTGAGCGGGTGTAATGATGATTTGACACAGGTAGGAACAGGTATTCAACCGGAAAATGACAGACCGTTGGTATACGCGGACACATTCTACATGAAAGCAAAAACAGTACAGACCGATTCTGTCTATGCCCGGACAATTTACGGTTCATTAGGAGAAATATACGATCCTCTGTATGGCAACCTGAAGTCTGATTTCATGTGCCAGTTCTACTGTCCTGAAAATTTCCGGTTCAGATACACGCCCAATAACGGCGTAATAGATTCGGTCGATTTTAAAATATATTACAGCCGAAGCTGGACAGGTGATTCTCTCACCCCGATGCGAGTCCAACTTTACGAAGTAACAACTCCGCTGACAAGGGATTTTTATACGAATATCGACCCTGAACAATTCTGCAACATGCAGAAATCATTGGGTATGCAAACGTATACGGCACGTAATTTAAGTGTTTCGGATTCTCTTTGGAATGCGACAACAACAAGCGGTAGCCAAACTGTATATTCATACGATCCTAATATCACAATTCGTATGCCTAAAGAATTGGGGCAACGTTTCTATGACGCGACAATCAAAAATCCGGAAGTTTTTACCGATCAGAATACATTCAACCAATACTTTCCCGGTATTTATGTCACCAACACATTTGGTACGGGAAACATCCTGAATATCGAAAGTACACGAATGAATATTTACTATAAGTACACGATAAAAGGTTCTGCCGACCAGGATTCAATCGTACAGACATGGGAAACTTTCAGTGCGACTTCCGAAGTCATCCAGCTGAACAGATTCAAGAATACAGACATAAGCCATCTGCTGGAACCCAACGACAGCATCGCCTACCTAAAGAGTCCGGCCGGCGTATACACCCAGTTGACAATTCCGGCACAAGACATTGCCCCGATTATCAAAGGACGTATTGTCAGCAATGTGGATCTTTCGCTAAAAGCCCTTCCGCAAGAAGACTGGAAATATGCATTTGAAGCTCCGGAGAACATTCTGATACTTCCGAAAGATTCAATGGATACATTCTTTAAGAACAACAATGTGGAAAACAGCATTACCTCTTTCCGCGGAGAATATACGGCCTCCACTCGTACTTATACATTTGGCAACATCGCCAAATTACTTAAGACTCATATTGAGAACTCGCCGGATGAAGATTTGGTTATCAATATCATTCCCGTACAGCGTCGGATTGGAGAGACAAGAGATTACTATGGACGAACTTCTTACTATACAGTTGCCATTGAAAACTACTTGAAACCTTCTGGCGTGAAACTCCGGATAGATAAAGACGCAATGGAAATGCGTATCATAACAATCGAATATAAATAAACAGACCTTGTTTAATCCGATAAAAAAACCGGGGCTCCCCAAAAGGAACCCCGGTTTTCATTTATTACTTTATCTCTATTCGGCAGCCGCTTTCTTTGCGGCTTTTTTTCTATACTTCTCAAGTTCTTTCTGTAACTTTTCAATCTCTTCCCCTTGGTTCTTGATCGTTGTAAGAAGAGAATTCAATTCTTCGTTCTCTACCTCGACAGGATATAAGGCATTTACACGGCTGATAAAATCGCCCAATATATTCATATAATTGGTAAATGCATCATACGGGGAATCATAAATACCGCGATTCAGCCAAATCCCCGTCTTCTTGGTTGTCATAAAACGGAAGTTATTGCTTGCCTGCAAATAATCCCAGTCTTGCTTGATACGACGGTCATCACATAAATGAACACGCTCAGCCACACTATACAACTTGTTGAACGCTTCGCGCTGCATCACGTTACCCAGCCAACAGCTCGTGTCTCTTTCTTCGTCTGCCCATGACATCGGATAAGGGACATCGACCTGATCGACAGATTTGAACTTCGTCACAATTTCAGACGGAGTCGAGAATGAAATGCCTTTTTCTTTCGCACAAGCCGGCAATGCCTTGATAAACTGGAGGATATTCGAAGACAACGGTTGTGCAATGCCCAAAGCGGAAAGCTCCATAAAGATATTGATAACTTGTTCTTCTTCCGGCAATCCCGCGATCCAACCGATATATTTATCTGCAAATAACGGATACTCGCTCCAATCCGAATTAGAGAAACGAAGGCTAATGTCGTCCGACAATTTGAAATCGCGAAGCAACATCTTCAAATTAGGATTATATGCACAATGATACACATAATGCGGGCTCTTCCATCCCAACACATGCTTGGCTCCTTCGGTCAGAACGCCTTTAAAACCCATACTTGCAATAACCGATCCGATCTCATTTGAATAAATCAAACTGGAATTGCGGAAAACCTTGGGGGCTTTTCCAAAAACCTGCTTGATCTTTGCACTCATTCTGGAAACTTCTTCACGAAAACACTCTTCGTTGGCCAAAGAAGAAAGGCCGTGAGAATAAGGTTCGCACAAAAATTCGCAACAGCCCGTGTCATTCAATTGATGCAACAGGTCGATCACGGCAGGAGAATAGATCTCCAACTGCTCCAATGCCACACCCGAAATAGAAAAAGCGACTTTGAAAGCTCCGCCATTGTTTTTTGCCATTTCAAGCAAAGCAGTCAATGCCGGAATATAAGAACGCTCTGTAATTTCCGTGATACTGCGTTCATTTTCATAATCATCATAATAGTAATGATCCGTACCGATATCGAAACAACGATAGCGTTTCAAATGTATGATTTGATGTATTTCAAAATAAAGACAGATTGTTTTCATATCTAATTGTGTTTTATTATTTACCGTAATTCTTTAAGACATTCTCATAAAGGGCACGAATCCGCAAACCGACTTTTTCCCACGTAATGCCATCGACCTCTTTCTTTCCTTCCACCTGAAGATATTCGAACAAAGAGGGGTTTGTACAGATCGAATGGATAGCGTCGGCCATTGCATAAATATCCCAATAGTCCGTTTTAATCACCTTATCGAGAATTTCTCCACATCCGGACTGTTTGGAAATAATGGAAGGCGTTCCGCACTGCATGGCTTCCAACGGGGCTATCCCGAAAGGCTCGGAGACAGAAGGCATCACAAACACGTCGCTGTTCTTGTAGGCTTCATAGACCTGCCTTCCACGCTGAAATCCGGGGAAATGGAAACGGTCGGCAATCCCGCGTTCGGCTGCCAGGTTGATCATGGCATCCAGCATATCGCCCGAACCCGCCATAATGAACCGGATATTACGCGCACGCTTCAAAACAAGCGCTGCTGCTTCGACAAAATATTCCGGTCCTTTCTGCATGGTGATACGTCCAAGGAAAGTCACGACTTTCTCTTTCTTATGCTCCGGACGAGGAATATCCAAAAGTTCTTGCGACAACGGATAAACCGCATTATGCACAGCAAAACATTTACGAGGATCCTGATGATATTCGCGGATAACCGTCTGCCGCGTCAATTCGGATACGCACATAATGCAATCGGCATAGTCCATGCCGTTCTTTTCCATTGCATAGACGGTCGGGTTAACCTTCCCGCGCGAACGGTCGAAATCGGTTGCATGGACATGAATGCAAAGAGGCTTTCCTGTCACCATTTTTGCATGCACGCCGGCCGGATATGTCAACCAATCGTGGGCATGAATAATATCGAATTGCTGCTGACGGGCAACAACCCCTGCTATGATCGAGAAATTATTGATCTCGTCATGCAGGTTCGCCGGATACCCTCCGGCAAACTCCATACAGCCCAGATCATTTACATTCAGATAAGAGAAATCGGCATAGATATGGTCACGGAAAGCATAATACTGTTCCGGCGTCATATAGTTGGGAAGCCTGGATTTCAAATAATCATAATTGACATCCCTCCATACGACAGGCACTTGGTTCATACCTATGATATTCAGGAACCCTTCTTCTTCACCGGTAGGCTTCGGCATACAAAAAGTTGTCTCCACATCCTTCTGCTGGCTCAAACCTTTAGTTATGCCATAGGATGCAACCGCAAGACCACCATATATTTTGGGAGGAAATTCCCATCCAAACATTAACACTTTCATACAGGCTCCTCCTTTTAATAGTTATATTTGCTTAATAAGTACAATATTCTCAATATTTCGGCAACATTCATTGCAAACGATATGGCTCCGCGTCCTTTGAACGGAGGATTACCGTCAAACAATTCTGAAATGGATCCAATGCAATGAGAAGACATTTCATCTTCGTATCCGATCAGATAGCGTTCGATAAATCCAATGCCGCTCATCTTATAAATACGAAGGTACGCCTCGAAATAGAAACCTGCCAGCCAAGGCCAGGCTGTTCCTTGATGATAAGCATAATCACGCTGGATCTGAGGACCTACATAATTAGGGTTATACCCCCCGCTTTTCGGGCTCAAAGAACGGAGTCCTTTAGGAGTAAGCAACTCTTTCGTTACAATATCGAGCACACCTTTTTTCTGGATGGAATTCAACGGGGAATAATCAAATGCCACGGCAAAGATCATATTCGGACGTACGCTCCATCCCATCATGTTCCCGTCGACGTAATCGAGCAAATAGCCATATTCATTCAGGAACACATCGACAAACGACTTCCCGCTTTTTTCAGCCAAGGCATTCAATGATTCGGCGAAGGCATTATTCCCTGCTTCGCCCGCCAGCTCTCCGACAAATCGCAAAGCATTATACCATAGCGTGTTGACCTCAACAATGTATCCCGTACGTGGAATAACCGGATGTCCGTCGACTGTCGAGTTCATCCATGTAACAGCCTTATGGGTTCCATCCGTATAAAGCAATCCGTTATCATGCAAAGCCAGATTCGGGTGTTTATTCTGGCTGAGGAACTTCATAATCTCTTCCAACAATAAACCATATTTTTCGCGACAGGCCTCACGTGAAACCATCTTAGCATATTGTTGAATACACCAAACGGCCCAAAGCAAGATATCGGGATGCTCCATTTCATAAATCTTGATCCGGCTCGGTTCATTATGGATAAAATCATAAATAGCCTTACGGGCGGTTTCCATCACCATTTCAAACTTGGAGACTTCATTGATGGCCAACGTCAACCCGGGTAAAGAGATAAACAAATCACGCGCCCGGCATTTGAACCACGGATAACCGGCCAAGATATAAAATTCGTTTTCCTGTTTATTCAGGAACTGGTGTGCGGCATTGATCAAACAATGCTGGAAAGTATCGCGCGGCGTACGTGCCTCAACTTCTTCTTCGAATGTTTTTTTCAACGTACGAGTCCCTATTTCAGAAACCCCGCCGGAAAAGACGATGCTTTCACCTTTCTTTATCTCGACTTCAAAATATCCGGGAACATACAGATCCTCGTTAAAATCATAGCCTCTCTCCTGCTCTTTCGGGTATTCGATGCCTCGATACCAGTCCGGCTGGTAATGAAACTCATTCTTTTTGTTCAATTGCATATACAGTTCGGGATAACCCGGATACATGCATGTTTTGATACCATTCGTCACGACCTGATATTCGCGACTGGCCTGAGCGTTCTCGTGTGTATATTCGCGGACACTGCGAAACGCCAAAAACGGACGTAAACGCAACGTTGTCGCCGAGTGAGCATCCAACAATGTGTAACGAATCAAAATCCGATTCTCATGATGGACAAACAACTTCTCTTTTTTCAGGATAACACCTCCCACACGGTAGATCGTCGTCGGGACTTTCTCGCACTCGAACTCACGGATGTACTTATGGCCTCTCGGGCTGTAATTATCTCCCTGATACTTGTGAAGGCCCAAATTAAATTCGGCCCCATGTTGTATGACAGTTTCATCCAATGACGACAACAAGACATGATTTTCATCATCCAGTCCCGGCACCGGAATTACAAGCAATCCATGATATTTTCTTGTGTTGCAATCAACTATAGTTGTGCAATGATAGGCTCCCGAACGATTGGTACGAAGAATCTCTCTTGGCAGTGCTTCTTCCAGGTTCGTCATAAGAGTCTTGTCAAATTTAAGATAACTCATATTTTTATATTTGGTTTTAAGTTTACGCTTTAACGTGAAAACAAATAAACTGTTTTTGTATCCTGACCAAAAGTATCACTTAAAAAATAAAAAAACAAATTTGCTTTCATATTTATTTAGAAATTTCCTTTTTTACTATTAAAAAATCACCTGATAAACAACCCGTTACATATATACGAAAGTCTAAATATATGTTATCTAACACATGTCAAGCTGTTAAAAACTTTCAATTCCAAATATTTAGCATCACCTGAAAATCAATACCTTTTTATTTTCCGATTATTCCGTACCTTTGTTCTATACTAAATCAACACTAAAGATATGGAACAAAATAGTAAAAATCCCTTTTTCGGGATTTATCAGACTCCGTTCGGGACTCCTCCGTTCGACCGGATCAAAACAGAACATTACGAACCGGCTTTCGATGAAGGAATCCGGCAATTGGACAAGGAAGTCCGAGCCATTGCCGACAACGCGGAACTTCCCACGTTCGAAAACACAATCGTAGCGCTCGAACGCAGCGGCAAGCTGTTGGACAAAGTCAGCTCGGCTTTCTTCAACGTCTTGAATGCGGAAGCAGACGACGAAATGATGGACATATCGCAACGGGTATCGCCCAAGCTGTCGGAAAGCTCCAATAATATTTATTTGAATGAAAAGCTATTCGCACGGGTGAAAAGTGTCTACGACCGGAGAGAAGAGCTGCATCTGCCGACCGAAGACGCACGCCTGTTGGAAAAGACGTTCGAAGCTTTTTCAACACGTGGCGCCGCGCTCGAACCCGAAAACAAAGAAAAATACCGCAAGCTCAGTTCCGAGTTAAGTCTTCTTTCCCTGACATTTGAACAGAATGCTTTAAAAGACAAAAACCGCTACGAACTGTTGCTGACACAAGAAAGCGAACTGGAAGGACTGCCGGAAAGCATACGCGAAGCGGCCGCATTCAGGGCTAAGGAAAAAGGAAAAACCGGATGGCTGTTCAATCTTTCGGCCCCAAACTACGTGCCTTTTATGCGTTATTCGGCCTTGCGCGAGCTACGGGAAAAGATGTACCGGGAATATATGAGCGTGGGCAACAAAGGGGATGAATATGACAATAAGGAAATCATACGGAAAATCGTCAATATCCGCCTGGAAATCGCCAAGCTGATGGGATACGCCAATTATGCCGACTACAAGCTGAAACATACGATGGCCAAAACTCCCGCACGCGTCTATAAACTGCTGAACGAATTGTTGGAGGCCTACAAGCCGGTTGCCCTAAAGGAATACGAGGCTGTACAAGGATTTGCTTCGGAAACAGAGAAAGAGGACATGACTGTCATGCCCTGGGACTGGAGCTATTATTCCGAAAAGCTGAAAGACACCCGTTTCAGCGTAAACGATGAAATGACACGCCCCTATTTCGAACTGGATCATGTAAAGAAAGGCGTGTTCGGACTGGCCACTCAATTATATGGCATCACGTTTAAAGAGAATAAAGAGATACCGGTTTACCATCCCGAAGTCGAGGCGTACGAAGTCTACGATGCCGACGGGAAATTCCTTTCCATATTATATACGGACTTCCATCCGCGCGACGGGAAACAGTCGGGAGCCTGGATGAACAGCATTAAGGAACAGTATCGGGATAAAGACGGCAAAGACAGCCGGCCGCAAATCATTATCGTGATGAACTTCACCCGTCCGACCGAAACGAAGCCTTCTTTATTGACTTTCGACGAGGTCAACACGTTGTTGCATGAATTCGGACATGCCCTGCACGGCATGTTTGCCGAAGGGTCGTACGCGAGCCTTTCCGGGACAAATGTCTATCGCGACTTCGTGGAACTTCCTTCCCAACTGATGGAGAACTGGCTGACGGAGAAGGAATTCCTGGACCAGATAGCCATCCACTACCAAACCGGAGAAAAAATCCCGCAAGAATTGGTACAGAAATTAATCGACGCATCCAATTTCAACGCAGGATACGCCTGTTGCCGCCAACTGAGCTTCGGCTTCTTAGACATGGCCTGGCATACGCGGACAGAACCGTTCGAGGGGGATGTGACCGCATTCGAAAAAGAGGCCTGGAAACAGACCGTGATCGTCCCCGAAGTTGCCGGAACCTTGATGAGTAGCAGTTTCGGGCATATTTTCTCCGGCGGATATTCAGCCGGCTATTACGGCTACAAATGGGCGGAAGTCTTGGATGCCGACGCTTTCTCTGTCTTCAAAGAAACGGGGATTTTCAACCGGGAGACAGCCCGTTCTTTCCGTGAGAACATCCTGTCGAAAGGCGGCACCGAAGATCCGGACATCCTATACAGGCGTTTCCGAGGAAAAGAGCCGGAAATCGGCGCGTTGCTGAAAAGGAACGAGATAGAACCTGCCGGACCGTCTGCATCCGCCCAAAACCGGATGCAAGTGTAATTTGTTTTCGTCCTTGCCGTGTATATTTTTGACAATGTCGAGAATATACGCGACAAGGACGAGAATATACACGGCAACATCAAAAACAAATTACATGCACATCTAATCAAGATTGCCCTATATGGTATTTTAAGATATACGCCAGAACAAAAAAACTCCGAACCTATTCCATTTATCCTAAATATATGTACCTTTGCCTACTATTATATAATAGGATATCTAAAATCAGAAAACGATGTGCGATAAGAAGGAAAAGCAACTCGAATTGGATAAGCGCTATCTCAGGATGGCGGCCGTCTGGGCGGAAAATTCGTATTGCAAGAGACGCCAGGTTGGGGCACTGATAGTAAAAGACCAAATGATTATTTCTGACGGATATAACGGTACGCCATCCGGTTTCGAAAATGTTTGCGAAGATGAAAACAATGTCACCAAACCTTATGTTCTGCATGCGGAAGCCAATGCCATCACGAAAGTGGCCGCTTCGTCCAACAGCAGTAAAGACGCAACGATCTACGTCACCTCTGCTCCTTGCATCGAATGTGCCAAGCTCATCATCCAGTCCGGGATCAAGCGGGTGGTATATTCTGAAAAATACAGAGTGGAAGATGGCTGCAACCTATTGCGTCGCGCAGGTGTTATTATAGATTATATAGAAATAAACGACTAAAGATACGTTTTATGGACAAGAACAAAAGGCTGGCCGTATGGCTGCCTGTGATTATAGCTTTTAGTGTTGCTCTCGGAATTTTTGTAGGGAATCATTACCTCAGACTGACACAAGGGAAGAGACATATTTATTCCAGTGGAAATAAGATCAATGCCATACTTGACATTATCGACGAACAGTATGTCGACACAGTCAATATGAAACAATTGGTGGAAGATGCCATTCCTAAAGTTTTCAACGAGTTGGACCCGCACTCCGTCTACATTCCGGCCAAAGACGCCCAACGGGTGAATGAAGACCTGGAAGGATCGTTCAGCGGCATCGGGGTCTCCTTCAACATGCAGACCGACACCATCCTGGTCATCAACGTCATTCCGGGCGGACCATCCGAAAAGGCCGGATTGAAACCATTCGACCGCATCATCACGATCAACGACTCCCTGTATGCCGGCAACAAAAGCGACCAGGAAGTCATCATGAAGACCTTGCGCGGTGCGAAGAACAGCACGGTCAGGTTAGGAGTAAAACGTAAAAACGAACCGGAACTGTTGTATTTCGACGTGACGCGCGGCGATGTCCCGGTCAACTCGGTCGATGTGTCTTACGAAGTAAGCAAGGGGATCGGCTACATCAAGGTAAGCAAATTCGGGCGTACCACTTACAACGAGTTTATCACGGCAATCGCCAAACTGAAACAGGCGGGTTGCACCTCATTCGTGATCGACCTTCGCGGCAACACGGGTGGTTATATGGATGCCGCCATCAATATGGTAAACGAATTCATGCCGGAAGGCCGCCTGATCGTGTACACGGAAGGGAAGGCTTTTCCGCGCAAAGATGTCTACACGAACGGGACAGGCACTTGCCAAGACGCGCCGATCGTAGTCCTGACAGACGAATTCTCGGCTTCCGCCAGTGAAATCTTCTCCGGGGCTATCCAGGACAACGACCGCGGACTGATCATCGGACGCCGCACGTTCGGCAAAGGCTTGGTCCAGTCGCCGATCCAGTTAAGCGACGGCTCAGAAATCCGCCTGACGATCGCACGCTATTACACCCCGTCGGGACGCTGTATCCAGAAAAAGTACGAATTGGGAAAAGACAACGAATACGAACAGGACATCTACCAACGTTTCATGCACGGCGAATTTGACTCGGCCGACAGCATCAAGTTGAACAACAACGAGAAATACGAAACCGTGATGGGACGCACCGTTTACGGCGGCGGCGGTATCATGCCGGATATCTTCATTCCGCGTGACACAAGCGGCGTGACTTCCTACTTCTCCAACGTAGTCAATTCCGGCACGTTGAACCTGTACGCACTCGAATATTCGGATCGCAACTTCGACAAGTTGTCCTCTTTCAAGACCTACCAGGATTTGTACAAATACCTGCAACAACAACCGCTCCTTTCCGATTTCATCAACTATGCGGCTGCGAAAGGGATCAAGAAACGTCCGAACCTGATCAACATATCGAGCAAGCTGATCGAGAAACAGCTCCAAGCCTACATCGTCCGCAACTTCTTCGACGAAGACGGCTTCTATCCTATATTCCAGAACGACGACGTCACGCTGAAACGTGCCGTCAAAGTCCTGAACGAAGGGAAATCATTCCCGACACCGGAGAACAAAAACAATACGCCCGATGGAATTGCACAAAGCCAAACAAGCGCTTCGAAAAGATATGGCCTCCTTAAAGAGCTCATATACGAAGACTGCATTGCTGGATCTATCTGCTAAGATAACGGAACGGCTGGAAGAGACGGAACTCTTCCGGCATGCTTCCTGCATAGCTCTTTACCACGCCATTGCAGGCGAGGTGCAAACTGCCGCCCTGATCGAGAAGTGGTATAGGGAAAAGAAATTATTGCTTCCTCTTATAAAAGGAAATGACCTGCAATTGCTCTTGTATGCCGGAAAAGAATCACTCAAAACGGGGGCTTTCGGTATCCTGGAACCGAAAGAAGACTGCACGGCCGTACCGGAAAGCGAAATAGACCTGATCATCGTTCCGGGCGTGGCTTTCGACCGGCAACGCAACCGCCTCGGACGGGGAAAAGGGTTCTACGACCGACTGCTTTCGACACTGGATGTTCCTAAAATCGGAATCTGCTACGACTTCCAGCTGAAAGACCGGATACCGGTCGAACCGTTCGACCGGAAAATGGACTTGGTCATAACAGAAAAGGAGATCGTGTGATTCAGGTTCTTTTACCTGATCACTATATCTTGTATGACCGTCGAACCGGCATAGTCGTTCAAACTCTTCACCAGGCGCTCCCGACACAGCACCAATTCACTCCTCAGGACGGAAGATGTGAGGGATACGTGCAACACTTTGTCTTTTACATATATATTACGCGTGTACTGTGCGACCATCGGCCCCAATATCTCGCCCCAAGCCCGCTGGACACGGATTTCCAGTATCTTCTCCCGCAACCCGGCGTTGTCTTCAAAAAACTCCCGGATCGCATCGCCCAATGTCTGCGCGTTCCGGTGCATCATTTCGCCTCCTCCATCGGTTGCACTTCGCCTTGTTCGACTCTGAACAGAGCGTAGCCGTGATCGATCGATTGCAGGATGGCGTCCAGGTATTTCCGGTTCGTATCGGTAATGAATATCTGCCCGAACTGGTCGCCGCTCACCAACTTGACAATCTGTTCCACCCGGTCGGCATCCAGCTTGTCGAAAATATCATCCAGCAAAAGGATCGGACGCGCTTGTCCTCTGCGGGAAAGAAACACATACTGAGCCAGCTTGAGAGCGATCAGATACGTTTTGTTCTGCCCCTGCGAACCGACGCGGCGGATCAGGCTGCCGTTCAGCGTCATCTCCAGTTCATCCTTGTGAATGCCGGTCGAGGTATAACCGAGTATGCGGTCGCGTTCCCGGTTGGCAGCCAGCATATCCGCCAAGATGCCTTTCTCCAACTGGGAGATATACCGTAAACCCACCTGCTCGGTCGAACGGCAGATCGTCCGGTAATATTCGTTGAAGATAGGAGTGAAATCGTCGACCAGCATCTGCCGCTTCTCATGCACCATCCTGCCGTACATATCCAGTTGCATTTCCAACACCTCATAGAGGGAAGCGTCCGTACACTGGTCCTTCAACAACGAATTCCGCTGAAGCAAAGCCTTATTATACTGTATCAACGCATGCAGGTATGGTTTGTCCTGCTGCGAAATAATCACATCGAGAAAGCGGCGGCGCTCTTCGCTCCCACCTTGTATCAGCTCCGAATCGGCGGGCGAGACCATCACCAACGGCAACAGCCCGATATGCTCCGACAGCTTGTCGTACTCTTTCTTGTTTCGTTTGAACTGTTTCCGCTGCCGCCGGCGGATGGCACAAAATATCTCCTCTTCCCGCCCCTCATAGTCATAGTTTCCCTGCAACACACACATATCCTGCCCGTTGTTGATCAATTGGGAATCGGGCGTGTTGATATGGCTCTTGCAAAAAGAGAGATAATGGACGGCATCCAGCAGGTTGGTCTTGCCCATTCCGTTATTCCCGAAAAAACAATTTATCTCGGGAGAGAAAGAAACTTCTGCCTGGAGAATATTTTTGTAATTGAGTATAGAAAGCTTTTTTAGTATCATCCGCACTATATTAGTCGCACAAAATTAAAAAATATACTTCTAAGTATAGATTTTCTCAGTAAAAAAAACTACTTTTGCGACTTGAATTGCCACAGGCATAAAAACAAAGATAAAATAATAACAACTATAAAACATTATGGCTACTAAGGAAAAAGACACCAACAAAGAGTTAGAGGTCGAAGAAATTGTTTCGAAATCGGAACAGTTCATTGAAAACAATTCAAAGAAAATCATTTATGGTATTATAGCACTCGCTCTCGTTGTTGGAGCTGTTTTGGGTATCAAACACGGATATTTGATTCCGCAGGAGAAAAAAGCCGCAGCAGCTATGTTCAAAGGCGAACAATATTTTGCCAAAGATTCTTTCAACCTGGCATTGAACGGAAACGGTGCGGACTATGAAGGATTCGAAGCGATCATCGATCAATACGGAAGCACATCGGCCGGAAACCTGGCAAAGGCTTATGCCGGTATCTGCTATTTCAAGATGGGTGAAAACGAAAAAGCATTGGACCTGCTGAAATCTTTCAGCGGCAGTGACGAAATGGTCTCTCCGGCTATCACGGGTCTGATCGGCGACTGCTACGTAAACATGGGCAATCTGAAAGAAGGCATCAGCTATTTCGAGAAAGCAGCCAAACAGGCAAACAACGAAGTGATCAGCCCGGCTTACCTGAAGAAAGCCGGTATCGCTTACGAAAACCTGAAACAATACGGTGATGCAGTTAAAGCATACACGACGATCAAGGAAAAGTATTTCAATTCGATGGAGGCTTCCGATATAGACAAATATATCACCCGCGCTTCTGCATTGAACAAATAACGCGTATACACATTATTATAAACAGATAAGAGGATGTCTCGTCAAACAAGGCATCCTCTTCTTTTAAGAACAAGAATATGGCAACAGCTTATCAAAATTTATCGGAGTACGACTTCAACAGCGTTCCTGACGGATCGGAGGTGACTGTCGGGATCGTCGTAGCGGAATGGAACAAGCACATCACCGAAAAGCTATTGGAAGGTGCCTGCAACACATTGGAAAAGCATGGCGTCAAAGCCGAAAACATACTTGTAAAACGCGTACCGGGCAGTTTCGAACTGACTTTCGGTGCAAAAAGAATGGCTGAAACAAAAGAAGTGGACGCCGTCATCGTTTTGGGTTGCGTCGTAAGAGGCGATACGCCTCATTTCGATTATGTATGTTCAGGCGTTACGCAGGGCATCACGGAATTGAACCTTATGTATGACATTCCGTTCATTTTCGGCCTGTTAACAACCGACAACATGCAGCAGTCCGAAGACCGCGCAGGTGGCAAGTACGGAAACAAAGGTGATGAAGCAGCTGTTACCGCTCTTAAAATGGTAAATTTTTCTGCCTAAACACTTGCAGGTTTCAAAAATAATCGTACCTTTGCACTGCAATTGAAAATAACGGGGGCAGTTACCAGAGTGGCCAAATGGGGCTGACTGTAACTC